>Ga0222664_1000625_pt1 | contig 17882 bp, 21 predicted proteins | sample AntAcemetagen604_FD_181147 | JGI IMG/M metagenome (GOLD analysis project Ga0222664, IMG submission 181147) | Saline water microbial communities from Ace Lake, Antarctica - #604 | ecosystem: Environmental > Aquatic > Non-marine Saline and Alkaline > Saline | place: Antarctica: Ace Lake...
TACTTTAAATAATAAAGAGGATGGAGTTTTTGAAACAACACAACAAACAAATGATGGTAGCAAAAAAGATGAAAAATTTACGATAGGCGTGTCCGCTCAACAAATTCAAACTTTAGAAAATCAACTGAATTCAGAATGTGCTGATAATATGATTGTTAATGATGATGATGCTGATAAACTATCAGTACGTTATCAAAATCTTATCATGCCTCTCATTAATGCGGTGAAGGAGTTAACATATATGAATACAGATTTGTTAGCTCGTATTGAAGTATTAGAAAATGCCTAAACAAATTAAAGGTTAAAATAAGCGATATGCATTTTGGTTTTGAGATGCTTATGTTTACCCCAGGTTTGATATCTGCCCCCACAAGCACAATCAATTGGTTTGATCAACGCTTCCTTGTTATTTGATCGATATCGTTTTGAAATTTCACATCTCTTCTCTTTGTTATCTTCACTCCATTTTTTGGTAGTTACATCTATTTTTTCTTTATTAGATACATAATAAGCATGTACTGTTTCTTTCCTTGTACGACCAGGAATAACTTTGTTGACACATTCATTTCTTTCAATATGATATCTTTCACGTGCGAATAATTCTTCTTTAGATTCACATGGGTATTTTTCAATTAAGACCATTGTGTAGTCTCCATTTTCAATTACTTCGAATACAGCAAGGTTTTCATTGGTAAGTCCATTAATCTTTCTTTTGTACTTGTTGTTATGTTTTGAAAGTCTTTGAGATAAATACACTTCGCATGAACTTCCGATATAAATCTTTCCATTTGTATTGTCTACAATTTTGTAAATTTTACCTCTTGAATATTTATTCTTTTTTATTTTTTCTTCTTCCATTTATAATAATGTTATAGTATTATATCTTTATATATAATTATTTATTACCAAGATACAAGACCTGTAGTACCATTTAACTGATATTAAAAGGGGGCGTCTGTTCCATACCATGTGTCAGAGTAGCGCTATTGTATTGGGGCTCAGTGGATGTGCAAATAATACAGTAATTGGACTATAGTATAAAACGGCATAAATTAGATACGCGAATCAACCCCAATTACGGCAATCAGTTTAGGCACTTGGTTTGGAACAGGCGGGTGTTTATATCAGATTCATATTTTAAATATCTATTTTATTTATTTCTTATCTGTTTTCTTTTTAAACATTTCATTTTATCATTGCAAATATAATCACCTGACGATGTGATCGTAACAAATTTTTTAGCGTAAAGACAATTTCTACAAAACAATAAATTGCATATATCACAGTTAGCATCACAATTTAAAAATATATCATCATCACAAAATGGACATACACAAAGTTTTTCTTTTCTTTTCGAGCATTCAATTTTATCAGCACAACAATCATAAACAATGGTCTCAACAACTAATTTTTCGTTAATTGAACAAGAATAACAAAATACTGTTGCGCAGTTATAACATGTTATTTCGTCTGTATCACAAAAAACAAAATCATTACAAAATTGACATTTAACAGTTTTTGAATAACATTCCGTGCATACATTTATATTATTATTACAAATAACATCAGTTTTACAAAATTTACAATTAACAATCATGTATATATATATAATATATATATTATAATATATGACAGATTATTCAGTGATTGTTTCTCCAAGTAAAATAAAAGGTGCTGGTTTAGGGCTGTTTGCAACAAAGGCGTTTAAATCTGGAGAGGTTGTTTGTAATTATGGAGGAGAATTAATATTAACAGACTTTCAAAACAGGGCAAGGATTGGATTGAAGAAAATTATGTTTTATAAATATTAGTTTTTGTATTATGTTTTATATATTTTATTTTTATATAAATGTATTTTAATATGGCTGTTTGGGTGTTAGAATATATATCAAATATTACAAATGAAAAAACACAATTATATTTTTCAAGTGAAAAAAAAGCAGAGGAGCAAGAATGGTTTTTTTATGATCATAATATTTTATCGGATGATGAAGAACAAACAATAAAAATATTTAAAATATTAATTATGTAATTTTTATATAAACTAATTATATAAAATGGTATTGATTTCAATTGAGGGAACTATTGGATCTGGGAAAACTACAATCATAAACAAATTATCACAGTATTTTAAACATAATCCTAATGTATTTTGTCTGTGTGAAAACATTCATTTATGGGATATTATTAGTGAAGAAGATAATTTCATTGAAAAATTTTATTCAAATAAAAAAAAATATGCATTTTTATTTCAAACTACTGTTTTAAAAGCAATGAAAACACAAATAGCAGAAATATATGATAAAAATGAACACGCGATTATTATTATGGAACGTTCAATATTATCTTCTTCGAAAGTTTTTTGTAAAATGATGTATGATGATAAATATATTACTGATGATGAAAAAGATGAATATTTAGAACTGTTGAATGATCTAAATGATTTTAAACCTGATTATATGATATATTTAAATGTATCATGTGAAACGGCATTAAAAAATATTAAAAACCGAGCAAGAAAAGGAGAAGAAAATATAACTATTGAATATTTAAACAAAATTGAATTATATCACTTAAAAATGTTTGATAAAATACAACATAACAAAATTATAATTACTGAAAATAAAAATTCAAAAAATGATATGTTTAATAAATGCAAAAAAGAAATAAAAAATATATTACCCACTCTTTATTTTTAATATTTATTTATAATTCCCTAGAAAACTTATTTTTTTTATTATTTTTATTATTATTTTTATTATTATTATTTTTATACAATTGCATTGCATGTTGCTTTTTTACAAGGGTCTCTATTTTTTAATAGTTGTTAAATAAAAAAAATAGAGACCCTTGAGAAAAGTGAATACGTAACCAAAAACATACAAAAATAAATAAAAAAAATATAATTTCTAAGGGGTTTATTATATATATTTTAAATATTCAATATTGACTATTTAATAACTATTTTAAATTTATTTATTTTCTTTCACAATTTTTTTATAATTTCTAATTCTGAAATCTGTTGAAAGATATTTCTCGATTTCATTTAATACTTGTTGATTTTCCAAACTGTGATTTGAATTGATTTTAATATCAATATTAATTAATTTTTTCTCGTCTTGTTCATTTCCAAATTGTAATTTTTGTTTCATTGAAAAAGTTTGTTCCATAATATATATTGCAATTAGAATAAAAAAATATAAATAAAATATACATTATTTAATTTATTTATATATATTTTTTATAAATGTTAATTATATATGGATCAATTTAATAAAATAGTATCAGAATCGTTGAAATCAAAACGTCCAAATCTTTCAGACAAATCTTTGAAATCGTATGTTAGTACCCTTATTAATTTACCAAAGAAGATGGAAGACACGCCAGATAATATTAATTATTTTGAAAAGAATGTCGATAAAATAATCAAATTCTTAAAAAATAAACCATCTCGTAGTAGAAAGAGTGTTTTGAGTCCTTTAGTTGTTATTACTGACAATAAGAAATATAAAGAATTAATGCAAAGTGATATTGAAAATTATGATACTTCAGTAAAGAAACAAGAAAAAACACCAACAGAAGAAAAGAATTGGATGGACTTTGAAAACATAAAATTGAAACATGATAAATTAAAAATATTATTTAATTCAGGATTGAAAACAAAAAATTTAGAAAAAGATGATAAATTATTGGAATCAATGAATTTGTTTGTATTATTATCCTGCTTTGTTTTAATGCCACCAAGAAGAGCTTTAGATTTTGCCGTTTTGAAATATAAAAATTTCAATAAAGAAAAAGATAATTTCATTGATATGAAGAAGAAAACGATAACGTACAATATTTATAAAACTGCTAAAAAATATGGAACTCAAACCTTTGATATTCCAAATGAATTATTGTTAGTTTTCAAAAAATGGATAATAATTAAAAGTAAATTTGATGATGATGATGATTATGTTGTTAATACTTCTAATAATAGTTCTAATGATATTACTAAATTATTAAATGGTGTATTTAAACCAAAAAAAGTGAGTGTAAATATGTTACGTCATAGTTATTTAACGCATTTTTATAAAAATCAAACTGGTATTCCATCTTTAGTTATTATGGAAAAGTTGGCATCTCAAATGTCTCACAGTGTTGAAATGCAACTACAATATTTAAGAAAAGATTAATTTTTACATAGATCATATTAATATAAAGAATTTTGCCTTAAAGATTAATTATTATATAGTATATATATAATAACTAATGAATACTAAATATGATGAAATTAAAAGAACAGAATATATCAATACTTGTTTATGCAGAAAAGAAAAACAAGATTATATACTTCACCAAATGAATAAATATGACGATGGGCAAAGATGGGAAATATGTGGTTTAATGTCAAATACTAACGAAAACATAAAACGTGTGAAATATATGCACACTGTCAAATTGAACGAATTATATCATGACATGTCATATGATATTAATGAAATGGTGCAAACTGAATTATACTTTTCCACCAAATAACTTAAATAACTTGTTATTATAAATGTGCTATTGCGAAGGGGCTTGAATTTATATATATAAATATGGTATTTATACATATAAACGGGGTTATTTGTTATATAAAGGACTTAAATGTTCATTTAAAGCGCTTTAAATGCGTTTATATGCACCAAATACATAATAAACACATCTTTATATAGATAAATAACCCCTTTTATTTAAATAAATTAATTATTTATTTAGATAAATTATTGAAGAAAGCCCTTTCCAACCATTTTTGCACCGTTATATTTTCTCAAATATTTTGTTTCATTTTGAATCATTGGACTATCACTTGTTAAACCAACAACATGTTTTAAATTATTATTATGTTCGGCATCACTTATTAATGCACCGCCGGATATTCCTTTTCCTTTAGGAGCTCGAAAACTTCCGGAAGCTGATATTTTATCATTTAAACCATTTCCACTTGGAGCACGAAATGAGCCACCAGTCTTTTTTTTACTTCGCATATTAGCCATATATTCTTTCATTTCTGCGGTTCCTTTTGCAGGTCGTTTAGTTCCTAAACCATTTATTTTTTTGTCTAATTTTTTATTTGCCCCACTACGTTCCATAATTTCTGATGATGCAAATTTTCCAACTGCATTTCCTAATGCTGGGTTTCCGGTAACAAATGTCGTTCCTGCGGCAATAGGAGCGGCAATAACTGTTTTTAATCCTTCCTTAGCAACATATTTTAAACTTTCTTTACCAAGTTCTTTTGCTTTTCTACCGACAATTTTCCGATTTCCTTTATCATTAACCTCTGCTTTAATTGTTTTTGGAGCTTTCTTTACTTCACTTTTAACTGTTTTTACGGTATTTTGAATTGCTTTATTACCTTTTTTAATTCCTTTTGACATTTTTTTAAAGAATCCGTCGCCTTCAATTATTTCATCAAAACTAGCGTCTTTTAATGATTTTTTAACTTTTTCAGATACTTTCTTATGTATTTGCGAGAAGACTGAACCACCTATCATTTCAGAGGTAAATTTAACACCTTTATTAGTTCTAATAGCTTTTTCAACGGCTTTTCTTTGTTTATCTGGTAATTGTTCAATGTCAAAATTTGGAGTATCAGAAGTTAAATTTTTATAACTCACAATAAAGGGTTCTTGTTTTTTTAATTTTCTAATTTGGGGAGCTGATAATTTAATGTTCATGTTTATATTATTACTCTTATAATTTAATTTTTTAGAATCATCTTTTAACTCACCACCATTTGCAATAATATTCGCTCTCTGTGCTACTTCATTAATAATCATATTTGAAAATTTCCTTAATTTAGATGATTCTTTAAAAATATCAGAAGTATCCTGAATGATAAAATTTTCTCTTTCTGGAGTCATTATTTTGTTTAAACATGCATGAATAAAATGTTGGCAATTTGATGAAGAAGCATTATAATTGAAGAATTTTTTTTTTCCTAAATATTGTTTTGCATTTTCTAACAAATCAGTTATTGTAATATCATTATTAATATCAACATTTAATTTTTGAACTGGTTTAACTAAATTCATAGAAATATTTATTCTCTCATTCTTTTCAATCATATAAGAACTTCCATTATCCAATTTAACAATTAAAAATAAATGATACAATATTTTTTCTTCCCCATTTTTTGATAATTTATACATCATTTTACGAATTGCTAAAGGAACTATAGAACGACATAATGTCATTTCAAGAATTTTATTATTTTGTGTTTTTTTTAAAATTTGCTTCACATAAGGAGCTAGACCCGCATTATTAAAAATAACTTTTTTAAAAAATTCAATATTATTGTGAATTTTCTTTTTAATTATTTTGTCACTTCTCAGTGTTCCAAATAATAATGTGTTCATAATATTATAAATAACAACTATATTATATTTTTAAATAAAACATAATAAATAAATTAATAATAATTTTTTAAAGAACTATCATCCCAGTATTCACATCTAAAGTTATTTCAGCTTCGTGGTAAAGAAAAAACGTGTAATCAACGGTATTTGGACTGTTGTTTCGTCCACTTAATATGATATCCGTGCTCTTCATCCATTCTGCCTCCAAGTCATATTTTTTTAAATCAATAAAATAAACACCATAATTTTTTTCCCACATATCTTTATTAACTAATCCACTGGTTTCCCGAATACTTTTTCCGCCATTACTTGTATTAAAATTGATAAACATATCTTCAAATTGTTCTGTCAAAATAGTTCTTGGTTTTGATTGAAAATAATCATCTCCACCAATTTTTAAATTTAATTCAGTCAATCCCCCACCCGCATATTTTTTGCATGTAAATGGAGCAGAAGTAAAAGGAGACGCCCAAGTTCCAATCGCACTTGATTGTAAAGTGGCGCCATTAGGTCTTGCACTAAATGTTCCGGAGGGGATAGCATTCATATTAGTGTTGTCACTTAATTTACTGTGAATTAATAAATATGATGCTTTTTTAATACTGGAAGTTAAATTATAAGCAATTACCCCGTCAGGAGCAACATTTTTATGTTCAGAATATGTGCAATTATCATAAGTTATTTTAACAGGCCCGCGTGATGATAATTGTGTATCAATTGCCATCATTGGTTTATATAAAACTGCATGAAATTCGCAATGGGGCAGAATTGGATTTGATACGGAAGCTATATTATTTAATGATGATGCGTCAGTTTTTGAAATTCCATAATTAATTTCAATTTTACCTTCGGCGGCCTGTGTTAATAATCCATTCCCACTGGTCAACGTGTCGCAATTTAAATAAAACGGACATACACCATATGCGCTATTAACTTTTAAGTTTTTTATTACCTTTGCAGTTGATGTGAATGAGCAATTGGCATCGTGCATGTTGAATAATAATTCGACATACATTCCTCGTGCTAATGGTATTTCATTAAATATTGGATCAATATCTTTTAATTTAATTTCCATCAAATAATTATAAACAACTTTGGTCACTTTTTCTGAAGCAGCATCAGTCCCAACAGTTGTTTCTGATTTTTGAGTGTAATAGTGAGCTTTCTTTGATTGTGCCATATTTGCATTTGTTCTGAATAAATCATTATCATCTTGTTTCGGGGTTCTAGAACATTTTTTTATCAATGCCGTATTACCAGTTTGAAATTCTCCCATTGATGCCAAATACGCAGTGTCGCCATCATCTAAAGCAAAATTGGATTGAGACGACGCAATTTGATTAGCATAATCTTCAGTCATTGAAGATATTTTTCGGTAATAACAAGGAATTTCATTGTGCGTGGAAAAACTTTTAATTAATTTTCTGTCGATACTTAATTGAAAACTATTAATTAACGATGAGGCATCACCTTTTAAATTTAATACATTATGCAATACACTTTCATTTAATTCTACATCTGAATTTACAGAAACTTGAATCGGTAATCTTATAACAGATTCGGGAATATCTAAAATTCCATTTTTTAGCGCCAGGGAACTCATTAAAAACTGCAGATGAACGTTTTTATAATTGTTTTGATTATTGTCCATTAAATCAAGATAAATTTTATCCGAGATTAAAGGTTCTTCGCGTGTTTTTTCCTTGTCCATAGAATTTTCAAAAATGAAATCCACGCCACTTTTCACCGTATCCGTCTGTATTTTACTCATATATATATTAACAAAATATAAAAAAAAAATCACAATATTAATCTTATATTATTTAAATTTGGATTAATTGTTTTTGGTTTATTTTTAAATGGAATTACTATTTTATTTTTTCCTTTTTTTTGTATTTCTTTTATTTCTGTTATAACATTTATTTCGTCCATAATTTCATCGTTTTTTATTTTCCCTCCTTCTATTGCTCCTTCTATTGCTTTTTCTATATTTGGTTTAATTTCTTTTTTATTAAAAATTGATTTTTTTATTCTTTCTTTAATCATATATATTATAATGGTTATATATTTTTTATTGCTCCATCATAATCGACAATTGAATAATCACATCTTTATCCAGTATATTTAAAGGTGAGTAATCATTACGCAAAAGATTGATTTGGATTTGATTGTATGAGCCTGGAACAATAGAGAGATATAATAAATCAGGTATTGTGTGTTTTACAGTTAGTCCATATTCGACATCAATCGGAGTGTTTGATATAATATTTGACGGATTTGAAAAAGATGATGATATTAAGTTTGTTGATAGAAATATGGATGATACCGGTGACAATGTTGGCGCGAATGTTGATAAATATTGTCTTTCTGATAAAATGTCTGCTACTGGTGGATAAGTTCCCGTACTAAAACCTAAAATACTTCCAAATGCTGGAGATGTGAATTTAAATTGTGGGGTTTTTCCCGCGGTGTCAGACAAAGTCCAAGTATTTTCAAATGATGCTTCTAGTGTCGGATCTTTTAAAATCTGACTTGCTGAAAATCTGGGAATTAATAAATTTGCGTTATTTGCTTCTTCTATTGTCGGAAGTAAATATACATCCATTTGAGCTTTATATGCAATCGAATTTTCCATCAATTCCCAATAATGAACTGGCTTGTTGTTATTATTGCCATCAATCATATATAAATTATTTAACAAACAAAAATTTCTGATTGCGTTGTTTATTTGCGAATACGTATAAAACCCATCCATAAAGACATAAGTATATGTTTTTGATGCATTGCCTGCGTGCCAGGTGAATTGAATTGTGTTATTGTTCCTTTCTTCTGAAATATTATAAAATGAGTTATTTATATTAAATTGAGTTAATGCCACTTTATTAGATGAAGTGAAATTTTGTGTACTTGGAAAATTATAAATATATTGATTTTCCTGAGCCGGATTTTGATTTAGTTTCGTTAAATTAACAGTTTGTACTATTGACATTTATATATAATATACTGTTTATAATAAATTTTATATTTTTAATTTATCATGTCTTTAACTGCAAGTAAATAATCTTCCTTGCTTAAAGTTCCATTAAATACTGCATTTAATAAAAAGTTAAGCATTGGTGCCGGATTTCCTGCGTTCAATTCACCTTCATATATATCTTTTTGTTTTTCCAATTCTTTAACGCAATTTGAGAACCCAATATTTACATGGAGTGTGTCGCAAAATTTTAATATAAAATTTTTATTATCTTCATTTAATTTTTCATATTCCACAATTGAAAATTCTTTATTTTTTCCTAATCCAACAATAATATTTTTAATCTCTTTATTTGGAATATTAAATGTTCTAAACTTTTTGCTATTTAATGTATATCTCATTTCACACATATTTTCATTCAATTTTTTTTTATTTATTGAAAACTTATTTAATTCATAAAAATCATTATCACCATATAAATTTTTTGGTGCTTTTTTTTTAATTTTAATTTCTTCTTCAATAATCATCCCTTTTCCTCTTATAAGTTTCGTTTTGTTTTTTTTTAATCCTTTTCCTGTTGGTGCTTTGGCATTATCAATTAATTGCTGTGCTGCTTTATCTGCATCATCTTTTTTCTTTTTCTTTTTTACCATTGTATTTTTTAATGCTTTTGTAATTGTATTGCCTGCATCATCTATTTTTGCTTGTTTTTTAGCTGCTTCATCATCTATTTTTTTTTGTGCTTTGGCTGCTTTTAATGCGACCTCTGCGGCTTTATCATCTATTAATTTTTGTTGTGCTGCCTGCATTGCTCTGCGGTCTTGTTTATTTATTTCATCCACTAAATCAGATAACATTTTATCGCCATTGTCTTTTTCTAATAATAAAAATTCTTTTTTCGTATTTACAAAATCACTATTGCTTTTATTATCATATTTATAAACATTCGTATTTTTAACACCATCCTTTACAATAATTTTAATCTTGCTTGATTGGTCAAATGATATAACATGTCCATCTGCATATGCATCATTTAATGCTTTTCTAATTCCTGCCATTAATATATTAACTCGGTGTTTTTTTGTGAATTTATCTTTTGCATTAGATGCTAGTTGTGCTACGAATTCCACAAAAAAGTTAATACTCGTATTTTTACTTAAATTTTCTCGTATCTGTTTTTTTAACATATTTTCGTTTTCAACAAGATAATTTTTTTCGCTTTCTGATAATTGCTCATTTAATTTTTTAATAATTTCGAAAACATATGCTGGCTGTCCGAAATCTTTAAATAAACTTGAAAACTTCACATCAATATTATTTCCCTGTGATGTCTCTTGTCTTTGTGTCATGTCATTTGCATAAAATTCATTTTTATTCCTTATTACATTTTGATCAATTATAACTGCGTCGGGAAATTCTGCGGCTTGATCTTCTAAGTCAATCACCTTCGCCATCTCATTTGCGGGTTTGTAAAAATTAATTCTAGCTCTGTTATACTTTATTCGTTCATCGATTAGATCTTGGGGAGAATAATATTTTTGAGAACTGTTTTTGATTCGTATTAAAGGCATTTATTATAATATAATGTTTTATAATAAAATTTAATTAAAATTTTTATAGTAATATTAATGTCGTGAATAATATTCTAGTCGCGTATTTCCAAATTATATAATCTAATTGATTTTGAATAACCACTCCAAAAAAAAAGAACATCCGTTAAAAACACGTTTTTTATATCTTCTATATAATGACATTTTTTTAACTTTTTCTTTTACAATTGATATTATATTTTTTGTTATAAATTCATCATTATTTACAAATCGTTTCAAAATATTAATTAACATTTTATCAGTTTCTAAACCATTATCTAAATAATCAGATGACGCCTGTAAAACAAATAAAAATATAGTTTTAATTTCATCATCAGCATCAGAAATATCAATGGAATCAAGTTTTTTTAATATTTTAGTCACTTTCTCATTAAATTTTTCTCGTTTTCTAGAATAATTTAACGTTCCCATTACTGGTTTAATGTTTGAGCTATTTGACATTTTTTTAATATCATTCATAACTGATTTCATCTCATCAACAGAAAGCGTTTCTTTTTTCTTTTCTTGAACGTCCAAATTATCAACGTAATCAGATTCTTCAACTTTAAATTTTTTCATTGGTAACATATATATATATATATATATTTATAATTTATAAATTCTTAAATTACTAAATTCGGATTGATATTCGAACGCTGATATTGAACACCCTAAATTTATCCACATATTATATTTTTCATCTTTTTCAAGCTTCATAATTGAACAAAGACTATCACTAATAACATAATCTGATAAACATGAAGAATTTATAATTTGGCTTTTTAATAAATCTTGATAATCACTCATATCCTCTTTGCAAATGCCAAATTGTAAATATTCTATCTCAACTGGATTTTTTGACATATTTTTAATTGTTATTTGACTAGAGATATGATAATATCCCCCCTCAACCACACTAAATTCGCACAAAATTCTCAGTTTATCTCCAATAAAAAAATTTGCTTTCATGTCTTTATTTAATATTAAATTAACTGGTTTTGATGAATTTCTTTTCAAAATTAACGACATTGGATTTTGAATGTTTTTAAAATCATCTTTTCCCCTGTTTTGGCCAATCATATATAAGTAATCCATAAAATATTTAATATTAAATTCTTTATAACTTTCTAATTAAAATTAATTATAAAATCTTGTTTTTTGTTCAATTTTTTCATTATTTCTATAGAATTGACTCTAAATTCTGCTTTTTTTCTGCTTTTTTTGCATTATTTGAAATTTTTGTTTTAGTTTGATAATATTTTGCTTTAGCTCTTTTCATTGATTCTGTCTGTGGATTATTTTTAACAGTATTTTGATAATATTCTTTTGATGTTGCTCTTTTTTTTGTATTTACAATTTCGCATTTTAATTTATTCTCTAATATTTCTTGTTTTAATTCTGAAATAATTTTTTCTAAATCTTCTATACTATTATTCATCTATATAGATATATGATATTTTCTTTTTATACTTTTTTAATATAAATAATTTCTACCACAAAAACTTATAACTTTATATTAAAGTATTTTTTAAAAACGTGAAATGCTTCTGGAAACTCTTGATTTGAAAAGGAAGTAGAATAATTCATAATTATTGCAAAATGAACACTTTACGCGACTTAAACGATACTATTCAAGAGTGGTTTGATAACAACACGCTGAGAGCTTTTCGAGAATGCGACAAGTCTGAAGATAATTTTGTTACCGTGCTTCTTGACGATTGTATGGATGGATTTAATTATCCTTGGTCTGCCAAAGAAGTTTTGGAAGTCATCAAACAACTTCTATTTATTCAAGAACAAGAGGGCAATTCTTCGATTGTGGATCAAATGCGTGATGGTTTGTTCAATGAAGATGCGTTGTTAAAAACTTATGCTGCTTGTTTTTTCCAGCACGAAGGCTTGAGCACATTTTATTATAATAAGGCGAAAGAAGATTATGTCAATGAAACAATGACATTGGCGCATTTGGAAGCACTGAACGAATAATATGCGCAAAACAAGAAGAAATAATTGAAACTTATTCTGTTTGTCGCAATAACAATATCTTTGTTGCAGTTAAATGTCAGTGTATCCCTATTTGATTCAACATAGTGTATCCCTATTTGATTCAACATATTATTTTTTCTATGTGTTATTTCTTCCTCAACTGTACGTTCTAAACTAATAAGAATCGATTTCTCTGAATCACTTGTCTTACATACAATACATTTATATCAATATGACCAAATTAATTATCCAAAGACAAATCAAAAATAAAATTATATGCACATGAAGGACACACAACATCATTGGCTGTCACATTCAATATTTTACGCTTCAATCCAGACTGAGTAAGCACACAATTAGTCGTTGATCTTATCAAGTCATTCATTTTAATTTGCTTCTTTTTCTTGGGTGTATCATCTGGTTTCGGAAACATCGCCAATTTTAAGCGCATTATGTATGCATCTCTTTTTTTAATTAAGTTTCTTCGTTTGACTCGCAAATCATCAAATTCATCACTTATGTTGTTTTTCTTCCTTGGAATGTCATAATTTATCAGTTCAATTTCTTCATTCTTGAAACCCTGTGTAAAAAAAAGACACAGTGAAGGAAATACAATAGTGTTGAAATGAGTTAAACTTTCAACAAATGGTCTTAATTTTGCTGCTATATCAGAATAACGATTACAAACATATTCCTCTTCCACAACTATCGATAATAAATCTTCATAAACATCATTTGGTAAAGATGAAACAAAGGTGCTTGTCATGCTGATGATTTTTAATCTTTTGACACGACTGTGTCATGATAATAATATAATCTTTGATTTTGACACGGTCGTGTCATAATCGATCTTTTGTAGTTTTTTTCAGTTTTTGTTGCCCTTTTTTGATTTGTTGCCCTTTTTTGATTTGTTGCCCTTTTTTGATTTGTTGCCCTTTTTTGATTGTTGGATATGAATTCATCACAAAATAGTTTTTCTTTTATTCTTTCGGTCAACTCTTTTTTCAATATGGTTTGCTCTTCGTGTCAATGTGCTACTCATGCGTGTAATTCTCGTAAATGTCCTCATGTGGGGGAATACAATAAAACATGTGATATGGCTGGAACAAAGGCGGAGAAATTGGCAGCAAGAATGCAATTGATTCATGCAAAGTTAGCGGCTGACGCAAAGATTGTGGCCGACGACGATGCTGAAGAAAAGTTCGAGTTGCAAGTTGAAATGTTGGAAGCGAATTGTGCTGAGAAAATTGAAGCAAAGGAGTTAGAGGTGGCTAATAGAATCGATGCTTATGTACGGGCTAAGGAGATTGAATTGTTGGGGAAACTGAATGCAGAATTGGCGGCCAGACGGACTGAGTTAGAATTTTGTTTTGATGCTAGTGTGAATAATGCCTGTTACCTGATCAATAATAATTGTTTCTATTTTACAATTCTTAAAATTGCGTGTATCACATTTCACATTCCTAGAAAACTTTTTATTTTTTTTTATTTTGATAGTTTTGGTTACGTATTTACTTTTCTCACTGGTCTCTATATTTTATATATATAGCAAGTATTGAAAATAGAGACCCTTTTAAAAAAGCAATATGCAATACAATAATAATAATAATAATATTAATATTAATAATAATAATAATAAAAAAAATAAGTTTTCTAGGGGTTATTTAAAAGTTATATTTAGTCAAATCAATTTTTTTCTTTGTGTTTTTAATGTCATTTATAAAACAAGTTCCATTTAATATATAATTCTTCGCAGAATTACTTTTATTATCTTTTTCATTTGGTTTTAAATTTAAACCATTCCAATTTTTAAATATTTCATTTAATAAATGAAAATATTTATTGCAAAATGTTTTATCATCTTTATTAATTACAACATCATTTTGTTTAAAATTAAATGCAGTTCTAATATCTTTATCATTTTCATTCAAATATTTATAAACATCTGTTAATATTTTTTTATCAATTATTTTTGTATTATCTTGACTATTTTTTAATTTCATCATTTTGACAATTTTCTTAATATACATCAATTTCACACCATTCAAATTTATATTTTCTTCTATTTCTGATTTTAATAAAGTTTTCATGATTAATTTTGACGTTTCAGAATTTAATTCTAAAGAAGAATTTAACAGTAAATTTTTACCAAATGTAGAACAATAATAATCAAAAAATAATTCTGAACTTTTTTTATTATCATCATTGTTTTTTATTATTAAGTTGAAAAAGTATTTTGAAGATTCTAATTTGTCTTTTTCTGTCGCTTCATTATCTTTTATTTTTTTCTGTAATTTAATTATTTCTTCATTTGAAACAATTTTAATTTCTAAATATTTATTTTCATATTCTGAAGTGTCTTTTTTTTGAATTTTTTTCTTTTTGTCTGGTTTTTCAAGTCTTGTAATTTCATATCCACAAATTAATAAAAAGTGTTCAAACATTTCTTTATAGTGATTTTTTGAGAGGTAATCTTCATATTTATTAAATAATAAAATATCTTTTAATATTTTTGGTGTTGATTCTAAAGATTTTATTAATTCTAAATTACATTCATTATTTTCTTTGTTTTCATTATTTTTAATTTCTTTGTTTTCATTATTTTTAATTTCTTCTTTTGTGATTTTTAATAATAATTCTTTTTTGTCTTCAATATTTTGAATTTCATTTTCAATTATTTTTTGTTTTTTAATATCTTCAGTTTTAATATTTTGTGTTTCAATTGAATATTTTAACAAATTATTTTTTATGTATCTTGGACGCATTGAACTTTGAAATGTATCACGCGGAACACAGGACGAAGAAGAAGCTTTAATATATAATGTGTCAAAGTGTCTTTCAGTGAAACTTACGCCAACGGTAATTTTCGGGGACACGCAAACTAAATTTTGTAAATTCCAAACTTTATTAACTTCTTTTAAATCCTCACCCATTTTATCAGATTTATTAGCATGATAATATAATGCTTTTTTATTTTTCCATGTTTCAACTCTTTTTTGTAATAATTTAATATTTGACTCAAATGTTATTAATTTTGTTTTATTATTATAAACCACAAATACATTTTCATTTTTGTTTTCAACTGAATTTATTATTTCATCGTCAAATTTATCATCTCCCTCGATTTCAATCGCATTTCGTTTTTCTGGTAATTTTAAATTTTTAATAAATGTTATTTCTTCATTGAATGATTTAACATAATCTAAACTTCTATTACTTAAAAATGCGTCAGCATAAATTATTTTATCAGCATGAATTATTTTTTTTTGAAGTGTATTAAATACTTTTAAAGGAAAAGACATTGTTTGACTTGAAAATTGTTTTAATGATGATTCGCACTCATCCATTATAATTATGTCAAAATTATTATTATCATTTAATTTGTGTAATGATTCCATTTGAATAACTAATCGGTCGCAATTATTAATATCAATTTTTTTGTCTTGATAATTATTAATTCCAAATTCTTTAAATTCACCTTCAATAAAATCAGAAAAACTTTTTCTTGGACTGACAAATAATATTTTTTTGAAGTTAATTTTATTTAAATATTGTTTAATTCCAAATGTTTTTCCTCCACCCATGCAAGCACTTATTATTTGCATTTTATTATCATTTAACATTAATTTCCAATTCACATAATTTTTTTCTGTTATTCCTTTATCTTCAATTAAATTAATTTTCTGTAAATCCAATTCAAAATATTCAAATAATTCTGATTTTACCAATTTTTTATAATTATCTGCATTGCATAATCTACATAATTTTTTCAAATGTGTTAAACCATACCAATGTCGTCCATCACCTAAATTAAATGATTCATATTGTTCTCCATCAATTTTATCGTCATATTTATTATTTAATTTACTGAATTTTATAAAATCATTTAACCCATTATGTAATCCATTTGAACATGATTTAATTGCCATTCCAATCGTACACCAAACATTACGATTAGATTGACTAGGAATAAGATATAAATATCTTTTATATTCATCTTTTAAATTTCTTATTTCATCCATTGTCATTTTCTCTCCTAATGTTTTTCCTTCTTTTTCAATATTTGATTCAGAATAAAAATTAATTTTTAATTTCGGTGTCGAATCTAAAATATCTTTTTTATTTTGTTTATTTTGTTTATTTTTTTTGTCTTTTGGTTTTTTATTTTCTTCTGATTCATCAGATGTTTTTATTTTTATTTCATCGATTAAATATTGTGGAACATCAATTAATTCACCTCCTAAATCGTCATAAGATTTTATTTCTCCGTTCAATAATTTATATTTACTAGGAGCACAATAAATTATTCCCCCATCATTTCGAATATCAACGTTTTTATAATTTGTTAATATATTTGTAGTATTAGGACATATATAATTATAATTAAAATAAATATGATATCCTTTATTTGTTTTTATAGTTCTGCATTTTTTTAATTTCGGATATTTTAACATTAGTTTTTTGTATTCATTTTTATCATCAAAATCGTACACGGTTAAATTTGATTTTTTTCCAGTCACAATTGCCATTGCTTTGTGTTCAGGTACAATATTTGATTTTGTTAATAATTTCCACGATTCCCCTGTTTTTAAAATAAACTTTTTTGTTTCTTTTGATTCACCTGTTTTTTTGTTTTTTTCACATTTTGTATAAAAGCTAATTGCACCAAAAAACACAAAATCTTTATTTCTTGGTTCTTTTGAATATTTAATCATTTCAGAATTAATAATGTTGTAATTAATTGTAGAATTCATATTAGTATATATTATATATTAGATATTATTTTTTTAAGCCGTTTTTTATTAAATAAATAATTTATACAAAAAATTTAAATACCTTATAATAAAAATAAATTTTATTGTAAATTAAACTTTTAAAATATTTTATTTGAATCCCCTAGAAAACTTTTTTTTTTATTATTTTTATTATTATTATTATTATTGTTACAAT
>Ga0222664_1000628_pt1 | contig 17859 bp, 15 predicted proteins | sample AntAcemetagen604_FD_181147 | JGI IMG/M metagenome (GOLD analysis project Ga0222664, IMG submission 181147) | Saline water microbial communities from Ace Lake, Antarctica - #604 | ecosystem: Environmental > Aquatic > Non-marine Saline and Alkaline > Saline | place: Antarctica: Ace Lake...
GCGGTTTAACCTTATTATTATGAATAAAAAAGATTACCAATCATTGCTTGTAATTTGTCTAGGCTTTTTAGCCTTAGGCTACATCTTTAAAGTTGAAAACCTAAAGTTAGCCTCACTAATTATAGGAGTGACTTCAATGTTAATTCCGCCTATTGGAAGATTAATTCTAAAAGGTTGGGAATATTTGGCTTTAGGTTTGGGATGGGTTAATTCACGAATCCTTTTAACTATTGTTTTCTATTTGATTTTAACACCTGTGGCCTTAATTTCAAGAATCTTTAATAAAGATAAATTAAAATTAAAAAAACAAGAGGGAGGCACACTATTCACAACCCGCAATCACCTTTTTACACCAAAAGATTTAGAGAATCCTTGGTGAATTTTAACGTTCTATATTCATTTACCGTCACTCCGAGGCTTGGCGAGGAATGAGCAAAACGATGGAGTCTCATTAAGTGAATCGTGTCAACCTAAATTGTGTCATTTGAGTCAACCTTTTAATAAACTAATTTTATTTAAAAATCTCAATTCACATTTAACATTTCCTAAATTTTCCCAATTACATTTGCAATAATGTGCGGCATTAACGGTATTTATGGCTTAGAAAAAATTCAAGACCCCTTGAACGTAATCCATAAAATGAACCAAGCCATTCAACACAGAGGTCCAGATGCTTCAGGGAAATTTCATTCTAAAAACTTTGTTTTAGGACATCAAAGGCTCAAAATAATTGACTTGTCAGAGGCTGCCAATCAGCCTTTTCATTCTTCAGATAGCAGGTATTCATTGGTATTTAATGGAGAAATTTACAATTATCAAGCAATAAGAGCAGAATTGGAGGAAGAATATGTTTTCAGAACCAATTCAGATACCGAAGTTTTGATTAATGCTTTTGCAAAATGGGGAAAAGCCTGCCTTGAAAAGTTTAACGGAATGTTTGCATTTGCTATTTGGGACGATTTGGAAGAAAAACTTTTTTTGGCTCGCGACCGAATGGGAATAAAACCTATTTATTATGCTTTTCAAAATGGCACTTTTGTTTTTTCATCAGAAGTAAGAGCCCTATTAGGTTCTGGGTTGGTTAGTACTTCACTCGATCAAAATAGTTTGTATGAATATTTACACTACCAAACTGTTTATGGGGAAAATACAATTGTAGAAGATTTAAAAATGATTCCGCCTGCCTCATGGGTTACCATACAAGATAATCAAATTGAAACAGGTGAATATTGGCAAATAGAAGCTATACGGCCTAAAACTTTCGGTTCATTTGAAGAACTCAAAACCCAAATCAAAACAAAATTTGAAGAAAGTATTCAGAAAAGAATGATTGCAGATGTTCCCTTTGGCGCTTTTTTATCTGGGGGAATCGATTCTTCAATCGTGGTGGGCAATATGGCAAAGTTTAGCAGTCAACCCATAAATACCTTTCATATTAGTTTTGCTGAAGAGCAATTTAGTGAGTCCAAATATGCCAAAATGGTTGCTGAAAAGTTTGGAACCAAGCATACTGATATTCAATTGCATCCTAATGATTTATTGAATCAACTGCCAGATGCATTAAATGCCATGGACCATCCTTCCGGTGATGGTCCCAATACATGGTTAGTTTCAAAAGTTACTAAAGAAGCAGGAATAACCATGGTTCATTCAGGATTAGGAGGGGATGAGTTATTTGCAGGTTATCCTGTTTTTAAACAATTATCTGAGTTAACAGAAAAGAAATATTTGTTGAGTTTTCCAAAATTTTTGAGGTCAATAGCAGGAAATACCATTAAGGCTATAAAGGGAAATGTACAAGCAGAAAAGATTGCCGAAATTTTAACCTTAGACCGATTTGATTTAGAAAGTGCTTATCCGATAAGTAGAAAAATGCTAACAAACAAACAATTGGCGAAATATTTTGGCGAAATTGGTTTTAAAAATACTGCAAAGTCTTACATTCAAGAGCATTTAAGTTATGGTAAGGCAGGATTTAATTTACCCTATTTGAGTAAAATTTCTATAGCTGAGCTGAGAACATATCTATTATCAACATTACTGCGAGATTCTGACCAAATGAGTATGGCGCATGCTTTAGAAATTAGAGTTCCTTTTTTAGACCATGAATTTGTAGAGTTGTTGCTTTCCGTTCCAGACGATTGGAAAATGGGAAGTTCACAAAAGCAGTTGCTGGTAAATAGTTTTAAGGGATTAATTCCAGAAGCAGCCATTAACCGCCCAAAAATGGGCTTTGTTTTTCCATGGGAAATGTGGATGAAAAATGAATTAAAGCAATTTTGTGGTGATAATTTAAACTACTTGTCCTCTCAAAATCATTTTAAAAAAGGAAGTATAGAAAACTTTTCAAATCAATTTTTTAAGAATGATCCTTCTGTTACTTGGTCGAGAATTTGGCCTTTGGTGGTTTTGGGATATTGGATGAAAAATAATGCCTAAACCTAAAATTTTAGTTTTTATTGATTGGTTTGTTCCGGCTTATAAGGCAGGGGGGCCAATTACATCTTGTTACAATGCAATTGAAGCATTAAAGGGGTACTTTGATTTTTATGTGGTTACGTCAAATACAGACTATCTTGAAAATGAACCATTAAAAGGTATTGAATCAGATTGTTGGAATTCAAACGATGGTTTTAAAGTTTTTTATACTTCAAAAACAAAACTATCAATTGGGTTTATCAGGGAAACTATTAAACATACAGAGCATCAAGTTTTGTGGATAAATGGTTTTTTTTCATTCTATTTTTCAATATTACCCTCCTTTTTTAGGATAAAGAGCAAAAGAACCATTATCTCAACAAGAGGAATGCTCGGAGGAAATGTGCTGCAATTTAAAAGTCTTAAAAAACGGATATTTATTCAACTTTCAAAAATTTTGAATTTATATAAAGGAGTTCTTTTTCATGCAACAAACCAGTCTGAGGCAATCGAAATTGAAAATAATTTTAATAACAAAGTTTTAATAGCCTCAAATTTCCCGACCATAAAAAAAAGTAACCAAGAAAAGGTTAGACAAAAAAATAAAGGCGAATTGAAAATTTTGCAGGTAGCTAGAATTGCCAAAGAAAAAAACACGCTTTTTACTATAGACCTAATCACAAAAATGAGAGGAAATGTAGTATTAGATATTGTAGGCTCTATCTATGATAAAGAATATGCTGATGATTGTAAAGAACTTGCTAATCATGTAAAATCAAATATTAAAATAAATTTTTTAGGTCCTAAATCTCCCATTGAATTGAATAGCTTAATGGGAAATTATGATTTGTTTTTATTACCAACACTAGGCGAGAATTTTGGACATTCAATAGCAGAATCACTAAGTAATGGTATTCCTGTTTTAATTTCAAATAAAACCCCATGGAGAAACCTTGAAGAATCTAATGCAGGATTTGATTTACCCCTTAAAAAGGAATTATTTTTGGAAAAACTTAACTTCTTTCAAATGTTGAATCAAAAGGAAATGGAAATTTGGAAAAATGGTGCTAGTTCTTTTTTTCTAAAAGAAGTTAATATTGAAAAAATTATGAAACAAAATCTAAAACTTTTTTCTATTGAATAAAGTCCAAAATAATTCTTTTAACAATTCATGGTATAACCCTGGAGGAAGCTCTCTTAAAAGAGGAATCTGGTATTTAGTAAATGTTAGGTTTTTTAATTCCTATTTTTTTCCTTTTTCAGGATTTAAAGTTTTTTTGTTGAAGGTTTTCGGAGCCACTATTGGAAAAGGAGTGGTTATTAAACCTAAAGTAAATATTAAATATCCATGGAGGTTGGTCATTGGAGATTATTCATGGATTGGAGAGGAAGTTTGGATTGATAATTTAGAGGATGTTTCCATTGGTTCAAATTGCTGTCTTTCACAAGGTTCAATGCTTTTGACTGGAAACCATGATTTCACAAAACCAACTTTCGATTTAATTGCCAAACCAATTACCTTAGAAGATGGATGTTGGGTAGGGGCAAAATCAGTGGTTTGTCCTGGATTGATTTTAGGAACTCATTCTGTTTTAACAGTTGGCTCAATTGCAACCAAAAACCTTGATGCGTTTGGAATTTATCAAGGAAATCCTGCGATAAAAGTTAAAGTTAGATCAATAATTTAAATTTTAACAAAAAAATATTGGAACCTTTAATATCAATTATTACGATTTCTTACAATAGTGAATCAACAATTGAGCAAACCATAAAATCTGTAATAACACAATCTTACCCTAAAATTGAATATATTATCATTGATGGGGGCTCAAAGGATAATACCCTTGATAAGGTTAAATCCTTTAAATCTCAAATCTCAAAATTTATTTCAGAATCAGATAAAGGAATTTATGATGCAATGAATAAGGGGCTAAAACTTGCGACAGGAGATATTATAGGGTTTCTAAATGCAGATGATTTCTTATATGATGAAAGAGTTATTGAGGATATTGCTAAGGAATTTGAAAGAACAAATGCTGAAGTTATATATGGCAATAAGATTTATGTGGATCCAGTATTTACTCAAAAAGTTACGAGGGTATGGAACCCCGGTGTTTATAATAGGTTAAATTTTAAAAGAGGGTGGATGCCGCCGCATTTATCTACATACATAAAAAAAAGTATGTATGAAAAATTCGGGTACTTTAATCTGAGTTTTAAAATAGCCGCTGATTATGAGTTATTATTTAGGTTTATGTACATTAACAAGGCAAAATCTTTTTATTTGGATAGAAATATTGTTTTCATGCGGGCAGGTGGTGTAAGTAATTCAACTTTGAAAAATTACTGGATTTCAAATTATGAGGTATTTAAAAGTTGGAAAATCAACAACCAAAAAATATCTCCTTTGATTATTATCGAAAAACCTTTTAGAAAAATAAAACAGTTTTTTAAATGAGAGTGCTAATATTAACCCAAAATGAAAGGATTGTTCTTCCTAAATACATAGGTTATTTTTTGAATAACCTTCCTAAAGAGGTTGAAATTGTTGGGGCTGTTATATTTCCTGCGTCACCCTTTGGAAAAAAAGAAAGTGAACTTGCGAAAATTTTAAAGGTATTTAAAGTATTTGGCTTAGGCTTTTTTATTAATTATGGGATGAAATTTTTCGTTTCTATTTTAATCAATAGGTCTGTTATTAATGAAATAAAAAAGAGAAACATAAAGATAATTGAAACTGTTGGGTCAATAAACAGTAAGACTAATTTATCTAAGCTTGAAGTTTTAAAACCAGATTTATTGATTTCTTTAACGGCTAATCAAATCTTTAAAAGAAAATTAATTGATTTAGCACCAAAAGGATGTTTAAACCTTCATTCTGCCTTACTCCCAAAGTATAGAGGTCTTTTCCCAACCTTTTGGGCTCTAAAAAACATGGAAGAAAAAACTGGTGTTTCAGTATTTTATGTTGATGAAGGCATTGATTCAGGCGCCATTTTGGTTCAAAAGGAAGTTGTAATAAAAAAACGCAATTTAAATTGGTTAATAAAGGAATGTAAAAAAGTGGGAATGGATGCAGCAATTGAGGCTTTAGTTAAAATTCTGAAGGACGATTTACAAACAATTCCAAACGAAAAGGAAAAATCAACATATAACTCTTTTCCAACCTCAAAAGATGTAAAAGAATTTTTAATTAATGGAAATAAATTATACTAATGAAAATTCTAACATTTGATATTGAAGATTGGTTTCATATTTTAGACAACCCTTCCACAAGTGATATATCAGATTGGAAGAAATATGAATCGAGATTAAATATTGGGCTAGAAAGAATCTTACAACTTCTTAACGAAAACAATGTAAAGGCAACCTTTTTTATTCTTGGTTGGGTTGCTGAAAAACATCCTCATTTAATAAAAAAAATTTCAGAATTAGGATATTCAATTGGAAGTCACTCTTATAGACATCAGCTAGTTTATAACCAAAGCAGAAAAGAATTTTGTAAGGATTTAGATAAATCAATATTTATACTTGAGGATATAACTGGGCAAAAAGTTAAAAGTTATAGAGCTCCAGGCTTTTCTATAAAACAAGATACTATTTGGTTTTTTGAAGAGTTAATGGAGAGAGGTATAGAAATAGACTGCTCAATTTTTCCAGCTAAAAGAGGGCATGGTGGCCTTCCTGGTTTTCCGTCATCTAAACCCACATTAATTAAATTTAATGAATATGAAATTTTTGAATTCCCTATAAATTTCAAAAATTCCGTTTTAGGGAAGTTTATTTTTTCTGGTGGAGGTTATTTTAGGGTAATGCCTAAGGCTATTCTGAAAGTACTCTTTAATAATTCAGATTATGTTATGACCTACTTTCACCCTAGGGATTTTGACCCTGACCAGCCAATGATAGAAGATTTAAGTTTTTTTAGGAAATTCAAATCATATTATGGTTTACATTCAACATTTGAAAAATTAAATTTCGTTATAAAAAACAATCAATTTATTGACCTGGAAAAGGCAACACAAATAATGAAGAATAAATCTAATTTATTGGAAATAAATTATCAAGATTTGCTTAAAACTTAGCCCTAGATTTCCTAGTCTTTACTTTACCGGTAACCCAATTGTATTTCGATTTTGAGAAGTTAGATTTCCCTCTAAATACAAAACTGTAAGTAGCAAATGTCATCATGTAAACATCAGGTGCAACTGCACCGCCTCTAACACCTCCTGGACTAGGCAATGCTGCTTGCAAAAATAAAGGGTCATCAGTGTCAACCTCGTCACTTCTGTTTGATAATTCTACAGCCAATGGATCAGCGGTGTTATACCAATTTGGGTCTGATGGATAGGTGCCACTAACATCATCTAAATAATCTGTAAATGTGTATCTGAAACCAGTTTCAAAACCAAAACGATGGTATCTCATTAAAGTAAAATAGATTCCAAATCCCCCTGGAATTGATCCATTAATTCTCGAATATTTTTTATTCTCTGTCATTAGAGGTTGCAGGGCAATCCATTCACCATTATATTCGGTTTTAGGATTGTGTGAAAAAACAGCAGCTCCTAAATAGATATAACTTTTAAAATCTAAACGGTATCTACCAGTTCTTCCAACATCATTAATATTCAAAAAATAAAATTCTCCACGAGCATAAATTTCATTTATTTGATTTCTAAAACTTAAGTTTCTTGTGTAACGCGCTGGGTTTTGAGATAAATTATCTGCTCCTTCTATCCAACCTGATGAAAAGCCTGCATTTACTCCAAGCCAAGGGAAAAATTGGTAACGGGCAAAACCAGTAAAACCAACTCTTGTCATGGTCAATTGTACATCATTAATGAATGGCTGAGCTCCTTCAGCAGAAGTTCCACCGATATCGCCCAGAAAGTTTGCAGCACCAACTCCACCACCAATATCAAAGTTATATTGCGCTGAAGATGAGCTACTTATGGATAAAGTAATTATTAAAAAAAGAATAAATTTCCTCATGTATTTTTTTCGGTTGCCGTCAAAAGTAAAAAAATTAACTCAATACCCATTTTTCAAATATTTATTTTTGAGAAATTATGAAAAATACTATTTGCAATCTCTTCCAAATTCAATATCCAATAATCCAAGCAGGAATGGTTTGGTGTTCTCCATGGCAGCTAGCTTCAGCAGTATCCAACGCAGGGGGACTTGGTTTAATTGGAGCCGGGTCAATGTATCCTAAGGTACTGGAAGAGCATATTTTAAAATGTAAAATAGCTACTTCAAAACCATTCGGAGTAAATATTCCTTTGTTATATCCTCAAGTAGATGAACTTATTGAAATAATTTTAAAAAACAAAGTTCCAATAGTATTTACATCAGCAGGAAATCCTACTAAACTTACCCCAATCTTAAAAGGAAATGGAATTACTGTAGTTCATGTAGTTTCCTCATTAAAATTCGCAATTAAGGCAGAAGAAGCCGGTTGTGATGCAATTGTTGCAGAAGGCTTTGAAGCTGGAGGACACAATGGGCGTGAAGAAACTACAACCATGTGTCTTGTTCCTGAGGTAGCAGCAAAATTGAAAATACCTGTAATTGCAGCAGGTGGTATTGCATCAGGCAAAGCAATGGCTGCCGCCTTTGCATTAGGAGCCACTGGAGTTCAAATTGGGACAAGATTTGTTGCATCTTTAGAATCTTCAGCCAATGAAATTTTTAAAGAAATGGTTATTCACGCCAAAGAAGGAGATACAAAACTTACCTTAAAAGAAATTACCCCAGTTAGATTATTGAATACTCCATTTTTTGAGGAAGTTTTAACTGCATACCAAAGAGGAGCATCAAAAGACACATTAATACAGTTATTGGGAAAGGGTAGAGCTAAAAGTGGAATGTTTGAGGGAAACCTAGAAGATGGAGAGTTTGAAATTGGGCAAATAGCTTCTCAGGTAAAACAAATTTTGCCAGCTGCAAAAATTGTTAATGAAATTATTGAAGAGTTTAACACAATTTCTCGTTCTTTGGGAAGTTTAAAGTTTTAATTGATTCTTTTCAGATTTGTACTTTTGCAACTTTTTAAAATGAAACAAAGCAACCTCTTTTTTTTACTCCTAATGTTTTTGGGATTTTCAATGCAGGTTAGTGGGGCGCTGCCACCACCCGAAATTAGATGCGTTGCCGTTAACTCAGATGGCTCCATTGTTGTTTCTTGGGATTTACCTGCCGGCAATCAAACCGAATTTATTAATTACACTATTTTTTCTTCTGCAAATCTTGGAGCATCGTTTCAAATTTTAGACAGTGTTACCAATTTCAATACCCAAAGTTTTGTTGATTTAAATTCCATAGGAAGAATCTTTTATTTCGTTCAAACCAAGTATGACGATGGCAACGGAGTTACTTATTCTTTTTCATCAGATACTTTATCTAATATGGTTTTGAATGTTTCCTCAGCTGTTGGAAATAATTTTCCACCAATCTTAAATTGGAATCCACTTAGAACGCCCAACATTGCTAGTAATTCAGGAACTTACCTAATTTTCAGAAAAAAAGGTTTTAGTGGTAATTGGAGTTTAATTGATTCTACCTTTTATGGAAATGAAACCTATACAGATTATTCTATAATTACGTGCAGCGATACACTATATTATAGAGTTGATATGTTTGATGACTTACCTTGTCTTTCAACATCTACAATTGATAAAGAGTTATTTGAAGAAAAGTTTCCACCTGCCGTTCCTGCTTTAGATTCTGTTTCTGTTGACACAACAACTGGTTTTGCCAAAATTGGATGGCAACCAAGCGCATCTCAAGATACAGAAGGTTATATAATTTATTATGACAATAATGGAACTTGGGTTACAGATACAATTTTTGGAATCAACAATAATTTTCTGCTCAACCAAACGGTTAACGGAAATTTATCTTCTTTAAGTTTTACTATAGCTGCTTTTGATACTTGTGGCAATACTAGCGCCACTTCATCAATCAATCATTCAACCATGTTTGTAACCACTTCTGAGAATCTGTGTAATAGAGAAATTCAGCTGAGTTGGACACCTTATGAAGGTTTTTCGAGCATTTCCTCCTATGATATTTTTGTTGCTCAAGATAATGGTGGTTTTTCTTTTGTAGAAAGCACAAATGGCTCAACTACAAGCTTTAACCATGTGGGGCTAAACAGCCTTTCAAGTTATTGTTACGTTGTTATTGCTAACTCTCTAGGTAAGACTTCAAAATCAAATATTGTTTGTCAAAGCTTTAGCCAACTCAATGTACCAGTATATCATTACTGCACCTATGTTTCTGTTAAAGAAAACTTTATGGTTGAAGCCCAATGTATTACAGATACAGCAGCGGATATTGAAAGGTACGAACTCAGACGTTCATTTTATAAAAATGGCGAGTTTATCGCAGTAGATGTAATAAAAAGTGCAACAGATACTGTGCTTGATTTTATTGATTCAACAGCCAAAGCAAATCAAAACGCTTATTTCTACAGAATTGATGCAATTGATTCTTGCAACCAAATTGTTGTTTCTTCAAATGTTTCAAGAACCATTTTTTTAAACGTTCAGGAGAATCAAGAAACGTACAACCACAATTTAGATTGGAATAGATATCAAGGGTGGGATACTTTGGGTTTTGGCGTGCAACGCTATCGCATAAAAAGAAGTTTAAGTGGCAGTGCTTTATTAAATATTGATTCTTTAAATAACGTAACCCTTGATTACACTGATTTGTATTTTGATATTAGAAATGAGGGAGGAACTTATTGTTACCAAATTGAAGCCCAAGAAAATCCAAACAATTGGATTCAAACACCATATACCTCAATATCAAATGAAGTTTGCTTGAAAAAGGAACCTATAGTTTACGTGCCAAATATTTTCACACCCAACAACGATGGCAAAAACGATGTTTTTTTACCTGAAGTACAGTTTGTAGATATTGGTAATTTTAAAATGGTAATATTTGATCGTTGGGGAAATCAAATTGTTGAGGTATTAGACGCAACCACAGGTTGGGATGGGTTAATCAATGGAAACCCTGCACCTACAGCAGGTTATGTGTACTTTATTTCCTTTACTACGCCTAAAGGATCACTTATCGAAAAAAAGGGTGGAGTAACCCTTTATCGTTAATACGATAAGCCTAGTTTTTTTAGCAAATTTTAAGAGACTTTTTTCGGCTCATTATATTTAAATTTGCGCTTTTTTTATAAACCTTAGAAAAGTATAATCGTGTCATCAATTTCATCTAAAATTAGCTATGAAGGTTTAACCTTCGACGATGTATTATTAATTCCGGCCTATTCTGAGGTTTTCCCTCGAAATGTTGATATTTCAAGCAAATTTTCAAGAAATATTGATGTAAGAACACCTTTAGTTTCTGCCGCCATGGATACGGTAACCGAAAGTGAACTTGCTATAGCTATTGCGCAAGAAGGAGGAATTGGAGTTTTACACAAGAACATGCCAATTCACGCGCAAGCTGCAGAAGTAAGAAAGGTTAAACGTTCAGAAAGTGGAATGATTCAGGACCCAATAACAGTAAAAGTAACAGCTACTGTAAAAGATGTTTTATTTTTAATGAAAGAACATTCTATTGGGGGAATACCGGTAATTGATGAAAAAGGAATTTTGGTTGGAATTGTTACCAACAGAGATTTGAGGTTTGAGAAAGAACATTCAAAATCTATTGAAACTGTAATGACAAAAGAAAATATCATTACAACCAAAGATGGCTCAGATTTAGCAACAGCTGAATTATTGCTTCAAGAACATAAAATTGAAAAACTTCCAGTAGTTGATAAGAATTTTAAATTATTAGGATTAATAACTTTTAAAGACATCACCAAACAAAAAATTAAACCAAATGCATGCAAAGACCATTTTGGTAGATTGAGAGTTGCAGGTGCAGTTGGAGTAACTGGCGACACTATGGAAAGGGTTTCTGCTCTTGTTGATGCTGGTGTAGATGCTGTAGTTATTGATACAGCTCATGGCCATTCTAAAGGTGTTTTAGAAGTATTAAGAAGCGTAAAAGCAAAGTTTAAAACGATAGATATAGTTGTTGGAAATATTGCAACAAAAGAAGCAGCTTTAGCCTTAGTAGAAGCAGGAGCAGATGCCATAAAAGTTGGAATTGGTCCTGGTTCAATTTGCACTACCAGAATTATTGCAGGAGTAGGCGTACCGCAATTGTCTGCTATTATGGAAGTAGCAGAAGCAGTTAAAGGTACGGGTGTTCCTGTTATTGCTGATGGAGGAATTAGGTTTACTGGTGATGTAGTAAAGGCCTTAGCAGGAGGGGCAGATACTATAATGGCCGGGTCTTTGTTTGCCGGAACTGAGGAATCACCTGGTGAAACTATTTTGTATGAAGGCAGAAGGTTTAAATCTTACAGGGGAATGGGTTCTATTGAAGCCATGCAAAAAGGTTCAAAAGACAGGTATTTTCAAGATGCTGAAGAAGACATCAAGAAATTAGTGCCTGAAGGAATATCAGGAAGAGTGCCATTTAAAGGGAAAGTAACAGAAATTATATATCAAATGATTGGCGGTTTAAGAGCCGGAATGGGTTACTGCGGAGCAGCAAACATTGAACAATTAAAAGAAGCAAAATTTGTTAAAATTACAAGTGCTGGTGTTACAGAAAGTCACCCACATGATGTATTTATTACCAGAGAAGCTCCAAATTATTCAAGAAAATAAAGAACGAAAAAAATGAAGAAAGTCATGAGAATTTTGTTAGGGGTTATTGCGATATCATTATTTGCAGTTAACTTAAATGCACAAAATAACAAGGTGTTGTTAACCGTTGAAGATGAGCAAATTACCGTAGATGAATTTTTAAAAGTTTACAACAAAAACAATAATGTAGATAATTCTATTGATCCCAAATCAGTAGCTGAATACCTTGATTTGTATGTTAATTTTAAATTAAAGGTTAAAGAAGCAGAAAGATTGGGAATGGATACTGTGACTGCGTTTGTTAAAGAATTAGGAGGGTATAGAAAGCAATTGGCCAAACCTTATCTAACAGATCAGGAAATGACTGATGACCTAATTAAAGAAGCTTACGACAGAATGAAATATGATGTTAGAGCAAGTCATGTTTTGGTTAGAGTTGGTTTAGAAGCACTTCCAAAAGATACCTTAAAAGCAAGAGCCAGATTAAATTCCATCTTAAAATCTATAAAAAATCCTGAAAAAGATTTTGGCAAGGCAGCAGCAGATTTAAGTGAAGATCCTTCTGCAAAACAAAATTTTGGTGACTTGGGCTATTTTACTGCATTTCAAATGGTTTATCCTTTTGAAACAGCTGCTTATACAACAAAACCAGGAACTATTTCAAAACCCATAAGAACTAGGTTTGGCTACCATGTTTTGTATGTTCATGACAAAAGACCAGCTAGAGGCGAAATAACCGTTTCTCACATTTTAATAAAATTAGATGAGGATATGGATGATGCTTCTCAAGCAAATGCAGAACAAAAAATAAATGAATTATACGAAAGAATTCAAAAAGGAGATGATTTTGAAGCTTTGGCTAGACAGTTTTCTGATGATAAATCTTCAGCGGCAAAAGGAGGCGAATTGCCAAAATTTGGAACAGGAAGAATGGTTCCTGAGTTTGAAGATGCTTCTTTTGCTTTGTTGAAAGATGGTGAGGTTTCTAAGCCTGTAAAAACTCAATATGGTTGGCACATCATCAAAAGGTTGGAAAAAACTGATATTCCTTCTTTTGAAGATTCTGAAAGAGAATTAAAAAGAAAAATCTCAAGAGATGGTAGAAGTCAAAAAAGCCAAACTTCTTTTATAAAAAAATTAAAAGAGGAATATAATTACACCTATGATGAAAAAGCATTTAACGAAATGATTGAGTGCATGGATGGTGATTTTTTCGAAGGGCAATGGACTCCAGAAACAAATTGTTCAGGAAAAAATAAGTTTCTTTTTTCTATTGAAGATACCAAGTTTTCAAAAAGAAAGGAAACTTTTACACAACAAGACTTGGCAAAATATATGTTACGCAACAGAAGATACGAGCGAAATAAAGAAAATCTTGGTCAAAAAGATGCCATCTTAAAAATTATTTACGATAAGTTAGTTTCTGAAGTAATTATGAATTTTGAAGAGGCAAATTTAGAAGCTAAATACCCAGATTTTAAAGATATTATGCGTGAGTATAGAGATGGCATTTTGCTTTTTGAATTAATGGATGATATGGTTTGGACAAAAGCCATTAAAGACACTTCTGGGTTAGAATCATTTTATAAGGAAAACAAACAAAAATTTATGTGGGATACAAGAGCAGATGCCAAAATATATGTTTGTAAAGATGAAGTTGTAGCCAAAAAGACGAGAAAACTAGCCAAAAAACAAGTTAAAAAAGGCTGGACTAATGAAGAAGTGAAATCAAAAATTAATGCAGATAGTCAACTCAACTTAGAGATAAGGGAAGGGAAATACCTCAAAGGAGATGATAGTATTATTGATCAATTAAATTGGCAAGCAGGTTTATCAGAAAACTTGAAAATCGACAACCAAGTTATTTTTGCGAATATTATTCAAGTTCTGCCTCCACAACCCAAAAAAATTGATGAAGCACGCGGAATTATTACAGCTGAATATCAAAATTATTTAGAAAAAGAATGGATTAAAGAACTCAGAAAGAGATATTCTTACAAGGTAAACGAAGATGTTTTAAAGGCAATTGATAATTGATAAGTAGGGTTTTCATATTTATTATTTCAATACTACTTTTTTGGAGTTGCGACCTTTTTAAAAATAAAAAGCAAGAGATTGTTGTCGCAAAAGTTGGAGATAAATCACTTTTTTTATCAGAAATCCAACCTTATTTACCCAACAACCTAAAGGGTGCTGATAGCAGCCTTTTTGTTAAAGAACAAGCTAATAAATGGGTGCAACAAACTTTGTTGCTTCAAAAAGCGGAACTCAATCTTTCTGATTCTGAAAAAGACATAGAAAAAAAAATAGAAGATTACAGAAAGTCTCTTTTGATTTATGCTTATGAGAAAGCTTTTATAGCTCAAAAGCTTGATACAGTTATCTCAGGTAACGAAATTTCGAATTACTACGAAGGAAATTTGCAAAACTTTGAATTAAAAGATTACGTTGTAAAAGTTCTTTATACCAAATTAGAAAAGAATGCGCCCCAAATTAGCTCATTAAGAACGCTAATTCATAATGCAGAAGAGCAAGATGTACGTTATCAATTAGAGGATTATTGCAGGCAATTTGCCACCAACTATATGCTCGAGGATCAGGTTTGGTTATATTTTGAAGACTTGCTTAAAGAAATACCAATTAAAACTTATAGTATTGAAGCATTTCTAAAAAACAATAAATTGGTAGAATTAGAAGATGAACAATACCTTTATTTTTTGGTAATTAAAGACTATCGGTTAAAAGACAGCGTTTCACCTCTAGAGCTCGAAAGAAATAGAATTAAAAGCATTATCTTAAACAAGAGAAAATTAGAACTAATTAAAAGTATGCATCAAGAACTTTATCAAGATGCTATGAATAAAAACACTATTGAATTTTATACACCTTGAAAAACATAACTCTTTTACTTATTCTTTTTATTAGTGTCATTAGTTGTTTCAAGGCTAAAGCGCAGGGCAACGAATCTTTAGATAAGATTGTGGCTGTAGTAGGGGATCAAATTATTTTAAAATCAGAAGTAAATGAGCAACTTCTTCAACTAAAAGAAGCTGGAGATAAAATTGATGCTGCATTAGAATGTAATGTTTTAGAGCAATTGCTTTTTGGGAATTTACTAATCACCAAAGCCGAAGAGGATAGTATTTATGTAAGTGATGAACAAGTTGAATTCGAATTAGAACGAAGAATGCGTTTTTTTATATCTCAATTTGGTTCTCAGGAAAAAATGGAAAAGTTTTATGGTAAAAGTATTTTGGCCCTTAAAGCAGACTTAAAAGATCTTGTGGCAGATCAGCTAACAGTTCAAACCATGCAACAGAATTTAACCGCCGATGTAAAAGTAACTCCTGCAGATGTTAAAGCTTTTTACAAGAGCATTCCTAAAGATAGTTTACCTTATGTAGATTCTGAAGTTCAAGTAGCACAAATAGTAAAAAAGCCACCAATTAGTTTAGAGGAAAAAGAAAGAATCAAAACCAAATTAAAGGAGTTTAAAGAGCGTGTTGATAATGGAGAAAGCTTTGGAACAATTGCCTTTTTATATTCAGAAGATCCAGGTTCTGCAAGAGAAAATGGCGAGTTGGGTTTTATGACAAGAAACATGCTTGTGCCTGAGTTTGCAAGAGTTTTATTTAGCATGAAGCCAGGAGAAGTGTCTGATATTGTTGAAACTCAATATGGTTTTCACCTAATTCAGTTGGTTGAAAAACGCGGACAAGAGGCCAATGGAAGTCATATTTTACTTAAGCCAAGAGTAAAACCTGAAGACTTGTATGAATCTAAATTATATTTAGATAGTGTATTAAATATTTTAAAATCTGTTGACACTTTAAAGTTTGATGATGCCGCATCGAAATTTTCTGATGATGAGGATACCAAAAATAATGGAGGTGTTTTAATGAATCCTATGACCGGAACTTCTAGGTTTGAAATGGATGAATTGAGTAAGGTAGATCCATCTTTATTTTTCTTAGTAAGTAAAATTAAAGCAGGTGAAATGAGTCAACCAGAGGTTTGGAGTATGCAAGATGGTTCAAAAGCCTACCGAATTGTAAAATTAATAAGCATTAGTGAGCCTCACGTAGCTAACCTTTCGCAAGATTATAATAGATTACAAACCTTAGCAAAATCTAAAGTAGAAGCCGATTACCTAAATAATTGGGTAAGCGAGAATTTACCAAATTATTATATTAAAATAGATTCCAATTACAATACCTGTGAGTTTAGGCATGATTGGGTTAAAGTAAAAAATTAAAAATGAACGATTTGAATTTTGAGTCTGACGTAAAGGCTGTTGAGTATTTCCACAAAAAGTATGATTTACTTAAAAAGGAAATAGGAAAAGTAATCATAGGGCAAGATGATGTTGTAGAAAAGGTATTAATTTCAATTTTTTCTAAAGGACACTGTCTTTTGGTAGGAGTTCCAGGTTTGGCCAAAACACTTTTAATAAATACCATTGCGCAGGCATTGGGTTTAAGTTTTAGTAGAATTCAATTTACACCAGATTTAATGCCTTCAGATATTATAGGAAGTGAAATATTAGATGAGAATAGAAAATTTCAGTTCAATAAAGGTCCTTTGTTTGCCAATATGGTTTTAGCAGATGAAATCAATAGAACTCCTCCCAAAACTCAATCAGCACTATTAGAGGCGATGCAAGAAAAATCTGTAACTTCTTCGGGACATACCTATAAATTAGCTGATCCATTTTTTGTTTTGGCAACACAAAACCCAATTGAGCAAGAAGGAACCTATCCCTTGCCTGAAGCACAACTTGATAGGTTTATGTTTAATGTTTGGGTAGATTACCCAAGTTTTCAAGAAGAAGTTGATGTTGTTAAAAGTACCACCTCAGGTTCTTCTGTTGAAGTGAGTAATGTAATGACAGCCGATGAAATAACGCTTTATCAGCAATTAGTGAGAAAAATTCCTGTTGCGGATAATGTTATAGAATATGCAGTAAGATTAGCGGCTAAAACTAGGGTTAATGAAAATTCTCCAGAGGTTGTGAAAAATTATATTTCTTGGGGCGCAGGGCCAAGAGCATCTCAATATTTGGTAATAGGTGCAAAGTGTCATGCTTTATTAAGGGGTAAGTATTCTCCTGATATGGAAGATGTAAATGCAGTTGCAATTCCAATTTTACGCCATAGAATAGTAAGAAACTACAAAGCTGAAGCAGAAGGTTATACAGTTGAAAAGATTGTAGAGACCTTAATGGAAAAGTCTTAATCTAAGGGAATTCTAGTAACAGATAGGGTCGGAAATGGCCTCACTAAAACTTGTTGTTGTAAGGTAGTATCTCCGTTTATTGCTTTTTTTAATTGCTGCTTCCCTACACCAAAATATACTGGATATTTAAGTTGAAACTCTAAATTTGGGTGCGAATAAACCTCAAAAGGACCAAGCTGGTCACTAATTAAAGGAAAAACTACCTTTATTCCAGGTAAACCAAAACCATCTAAATTTTCATAGTAAATAGGGTAATCTTGTTCAAGTTCTACTCCAGCAATGTAAAGCGTATCTGCCGTTGTAAAAACCTTTTCGTAAACTAAATCAAATCTCAAGTTTCCAAATGGGTTGTGGTATATATTGGTTGATAAATGTTGATTTGGGGTTATATTTTCTAATAATTTTTTGTGCTAGTACGCAATCTTACCAATAAGATTTAGCTACAGCTAAAGTAAGTCTATCAAATAAGGAATTCCCAAAGAACCTTCTGTTAAGCTTGTAACAGAACTCATCTAAATAAAGTTGAAGGTAT
>Ga0222664_1000638_pt1 | contig 17635 bp, 16 predicted proteins | sample AntAcemetagen604_FD_181147 | JGI IMG/M metagenome (GOLD analysis project Ga0222664, IMG submission 181147) | Saline water microbial communities from Ace Lake, Antarctica - #604 | ecosystem: Environmental > Aquatic > Non-marine Saline and Alkaline > Saline | place: Antarctica: Ace Lake...
GGCCATCTCAAACAGTTCAGACGCGTGGCCACGCGATATGATAAACACATCCAAAACTATATGGGATTTGTACAAATCGCAGCCATCGCAATCTGGATCAAATGATTAATTCTTCACTACAACCTAACCTAAGAAGGAGAATTCTTATGTCCGACGTTCAACCGATCAGCGCGAAAATGCGCGAGCGGGCAGGTAAGGGGGCAGCCCGCGCCACCCGGCGCGAAGGCCGCATCCCAGCTGTCATTTATGGCAACAAACTAGATCCCGTGATGATTTCATTGGATCCGATTGAGATGCTGCGCCACCTGCGTGGTGCGTTTTATACCCACGTTTATGAAATTGATATTGATGGTGTTGGTAAAGAACGGGTTCTTGCCCGTGATGTCCAAACCGACCCTGTCACTGACAAAGAGCTGCACATTGATTTCATGCGCTTCTCGAAATCAACGAGGGTCAATGTTGAAGTTGAATGCCAATTCATCAACGAAGAAGAATGCCCAGGCCTAAGCCAAGGTGGTGTTCTGAACGTGGTTCGTTACACGATCGAATTAGTGTGTTCACCTGCTTCTATTCCAGAAGCCATTGTCATTGATCTGACTGGTCTGGAAATTGGTGACAGCATTCACATCTCGAACGTCACGCTGCCAGACGATGTTGAACCGGTGATTGATGATCGTGACTTCACAATTGCCACGATTGCCGCACCAACGCTTGCCGTTGAAGAAGAAGAAGAAGACGGTGACGAGGAAACCGACGGCGAAGAAACCGAAGGTGATGATGAAGATGCAGATGCAGAAGGTGAAAAAGACAAGTCCTAAGACGTCGTTTTCCACTTCTGAATTGCACGTCTAAGGACGTCACGATGAATAGGTCAGCCCCGGTGCTTCTCGTTGGATTAGGGAATCCCGGGGCTTCCTATGCCAATCATCGCCATAACATTGGATTTATGGCTGCTGATGCCATTCAGCGGGCCCTTAACCTCGGTCTGTTCCGCAATAAGTTCCAAGGCCATTTAGCGGATGGCCGCGTCGGCACGCATCGGGTTTTTGTTTTAAAACCGACCACAATGATGAACTTGTCGGGTCAATCTGTGCTCGCGGCGGCGACCTTTCTAAAAGCGCCACCAGAAAATATTTGGGTTTTGCATGACGAACTTGATCTTGCGCCTGGCAAAGTACGGACAAAAACGGGGGGCGGCCATGCTGGGCACAATGGATTGCGCAGTATTCATGCCGCCATCGGACCGGACTATAACCGGGTCCGTTTGGGCATTGGTCATCCTGGCAGCAAAGAGCAGGTGATTAATCACGTGCTGCGGGATTTTGCGAAGTCAGAAAAAGAATGGTTAACCCCCTTAATCGATGCCCTTGCCCGTCATGCCGGTTTATTGGTTGAGGGTAAGGACACAGACTTTATGAGCAAAGTGGCAATGGACGCTCCGGTGCCCAAAATACCCGATCCAAAAACTGAGACTTAAAAAAAGGTGTGAGATATGGGATTTCGTTGCGGAATTGTTGGTTTACCGAATGTTGGAAAATCGACGTTGTTTAATGCCCTAACAGCAACCCAATCGGCTGAAGCGCAAAACTTTCCATTCTGTACGATTGAACCAAATGTTGGTCGTGTTTCTGTGCCAGATGGCCGCCTCGATCAGATTGCTAACATTTCGAAATCAGCAAAGATCATCCCAACACAGTTGGAGTTTGTTGACATTGCCGGCTTGGTGCGCGGCGCGTCTAAGGGTGAAGGTTTAGGCAATCAGTTCCTCGGCAACATTCGTGAAGTTGACGCTATTTGTCATGTTGTTCGTTGCTTTGAAGACGATAACGTCACCCACGTCGAAGGTGGCGTCAGCCCGGTCCGCGACGCGGAAACGATTGAAACCGAATTGATGATAGCCGACCTCGAAAGTTTGGAGAAGCGCATCACGCCGCTCACCAAACGGGTTCGGGGTGGTGATAAAGAAGCCAAACTGGACCTGGAACTGGTTGAACGCACCATCGCCGTGCTCTCCGACGGAAAGTCTGCACGCGAGGTGGATGTTTCTGCCGATGAGGCAAAGCGTTTTCGTATGCTGCAACTGCTGACGGCAAAACCAACTTTATACATTTGCAACGTCGATGAAGGCTCCGCCGCAGAGGGTAATGATCTTTCGAAAGCCGTTGCCGACATGGCCACCGCGAATGGTGCAGAGTGTGTGGTGATTTCGGCCCAGATTGAGGCCGAAGTTGCTGGGTTGGATGATGCGGCAGAGAAAGCGGAATTTTTAGAAACGCTTGGCCTGGCTGAAACAGGATTGGCGCAGGTTATTCGCGCAGGATACAGCCTGTTAAACTTAATCACGTTCTTTACGGCTGGCCCCAAGGAAACCCGCGCTTGGACAGTTATAAAAGGATCAAGCGCGCCCGAAGCCGCCGGGGAAATTCATACAGATTTCCAACGCGGATTTATTGCCGCTGAAACAATTGCCTATGATGACTTTGTCGGCCTAGGCGGCGAACAACCGGCCAAGGATGCTGGAAAAATGCGCCAAGAGGGCCGGAACTATGTCGTTCATGACGGCGACATCATGCTGTTCCGGTTTAATGTTTAATCCAATACCTTCAGGGGTATCCGTTCAACTGCTTGGCGCATTAACCAATCCAATCTTCAGCACTTCCAGTGCCTCCGCGATTGGAATAAAAAGATTCAACCCTTCGCCAGCCGTATAACCTGCGACGGTCAACCCCACAATGTTACCCTGATCATCCAATAAAGGTCCGCCGCTATTTCCGCCGGTAACAGGGACGTCTGCCTGGATCATAAGCAGCCCTGTCTTTGAATCGTGACGAACGGCACTCACGACACCACTGGTAACTGTCGACTTTAGATCCTCAATAAGCGGAGACCCCACAGCGTACACACGCTCTAGGCTTTTCACATCGGTCTCTCGAATTGCAAGCGCCTCTGGAACCCGCAGATCAACTTTGACCAGCGCAACATCGCGACGGTCATTGCGACGCAAAACTTCACCGCGCGTCTCCAAACCGTTGTTCAGAACGATTCCCACAAATTTCGCCTCACCAACGACATGGGAGTTCGTTATGATCAGCCCATCTTCAGAGACGAAAAAACCTGAACCATGGTATTGACCAGCTCTGATTGTTACGACCGACGGCAATATGCTTGAGACATTTTTTTCAATTGGCAGCCGAAGCAATGGAATTCTAGGAAGTGACACGGTACTGCCATACAGATCATCAGGCTCTTCTTCGAACTTACGCGTTGCGATGTCGATAAAATCTTGCTCTCCGGTCATCTTGCCCGCAGCGTCAGCAAACGCATTGTGCAAAGTTAAAATGATTCCGTCTCTTTTCGCGGCGCGCTGCTTTGCGTACCCTTCAGTTGTAAACGTAAGAACTTCCTTTTTCATAACACTTGAAAAATTGTCCATTCAACTTCCAAGAACATTTCGCCACTGAACTTGTTCAAGGGTCGATTACCCCAAAAACTTTGTGGCTGACAAAAATTTGCATTCATCTTCGTAATGTTAGCACCGACCAAATATTCACTTGATGTAGCATCCTCTGCCCGGGCGAACAGCTTATTGGGATCACCTTTAACGTTGAGGTTGCTGTCTCGCATTACATCGAAAAACACTTCACCCAGCTCTGTGCTCCAATTACCAAACGTAGAGCGTCCAGAACCCCATTCTAACGTTGCCTCACTACCCTGAAAATTTACATTGCATCGATACCCTTCCACACCGTCAACGCCGAAAACTGGAAAGTGTGCAACAACCTCACCCCGCCGAAGATTGACAACCACACCACTCAACGTGAAACTTGGCTGATCGGCTTTGGCAACTGTCACAGCGGGAGCAAGCACTGGCTGGACAATAGGTAGCTCCATTTTCGACGTCGTGTTACAACCGGCAACCACAGCGCACGCGAGGCCAAAAATTGATAATTGAACAATGCTTTTCATGACGATTTCTCACCGATTGCATGTTATTTCTACTCTCGATTGTAAGTAGCATAATTCGACATCGGTGATCAACGAAACATCAGTAAATTATTGAAGAATGAGCACTCCCCGTAAATCGGACACTGACGTAAGCTACTATTTTGGTGTTTTCTGGTCTTCACAAAAGGAAGGGCAGATATGTCAAAACGCAAGCAGCACAATCCTGTTTTCAAATCGAAGGTGGCAGTTGAGGCGCTGAAGGGTGAGCGAACCATATCGGAGTTGGCCAGCCAGTTTAGTCCATCCAACGATGTTTCATCAATGGAAGAAGGCGCTTCTTGATGGCGCGCCGGGCGTTTTTGAGCGGAGAGTGGCTCAATTTTGACAAAAATAAGTGGTAATTGACAAAATTAAACGAAACTCACACCAAGCCAAAAAAAACGGCCCCATAAAGGGCCGTCTTGATTTGGCTGGGGCGGCAGGGTTCGAACCTGCGAATGCCGGCATCAAAAGCCGGTGCCTTACCACTTGGCCACGCCCCAACAATAATCTTCGCCGTCGTATAGACGCCCGAAGCGCGCGACAATAGCAAAGAAGATCGATCCTGCAAGACGATTGAGCAAAGAAATTACGGTTGCGGATCAATCTCCATCACATCACTAACCAAACGGCTTGCGACAACCCACCAATCCGGGCGTTCGGCAGCGATTCTGACAGCGGCTGCCTGCGCCGCTATCTCTGTGCCAAACAAGCCAAAACACGTCGCACCGCTGCCTGACATACGGGCCAAAAGATTACCCGGTGACACTTCAAGGGCAAACCGCGCATCACGGATGATGGGCGCAAGACTTTCGGCTGGCGGGCCAAGGTCATTGTGGCGCTGAGCCAGCAATGCGGCCAAACGCGCACCATCGGTCACGGTATCTGAAAATCGACCAGGGTCTGAAAACGGACCGTGGCGCGCCCTAAAAACCGTCGGAGTTTCAACAGGCACGCCGGGATTCACCAAGACCAACGGCATGACCGGTAACGCAGACACCATCTCTAGGTCGTCACCAATGCCGCCTGCGAACGCAGCCGCACCCGCCAAGCACATCGGCACATCGGCCCCCAGTGCCAAGGCAATGTCAGCAAGACGTGGCTCTGTTGGGGATATCTCCCATAGGCGGCAAAGGCCCCGCAGCGCTGCCGCCGCATCGCTGGACCCACCGCCAATACCCGCCGCAGCCGGTAGGCGTTTGGTTAGATGGATGGCCGCACCGGCGCTGATACCAAATACTGATTGCAGGGCATGAGCCGCTTTGAGGACAAGGTTACGATCATCCGTTGGCACCCCTGTTGCCGTTGGACCATTGACGGATAACGTGAGCCGTTCTGCCGGAACGATTTGAACGGTGTCGTGAATGGCAGTAAAGGCGATTAAGCTATCCAGTAGATGAAAGCCGTCATCCCGTTTACCGACGACGTGCAGGAAAAGGTTCAACTTTGCTGGCGCTGCAATGGTGATTGGCATCGCCGAAAACTCAGCCGTCGCCGCCAAGGGTTGCTGGCTGAACGCCGGTCAACGGTGGCAATCCATGTTTTAATTTTTCTTTGATCGCTTCGGCCACATCAGGGTCAGGATCAAGACTAAGCGCCCGTTTCCATTGAAAGCGGGCCTCAGTTTGGCGGCCCACGCGCCACAACGCATCGCCTAAGTGATCGTTAATCACCGGATCTTGCGGGCGCAATGCCGCCGCGCGTTCCAATTCTTTTGCGGCCGACTCGAATTCGCCCAACTGATAGTGAACCCAGCCCAAACTATCAACGATGTAGCCGTCTGTCGGGCGCAAGGCGACAGCTTGGCGGATCATCTCCTTGGCTTTGTCGAGATGTAGGCCTTTCTCAACCCACGAGTAACCGAGATAATTTAGGATATAAGGCTGATCGGGTTCATACTCTAACGCTTGCAAAAAATCTGCTTCAGCCTCTGGCCAGCGGCCTGTGCGCTCAAGCGCGATCCCCCGTGCATACAACATTGACCAATGGTGTGGCTGGACTTTTGGAATGCGGTCGAAGGCGCGATCATAGGCAGACACCGCTTCGGCAAACCGCTCTGCGCGACGCAAGATATTGCCCATGTTCACAAAGGGCGTTGGGTCTGTTGGCCAGTTAACCGCCATTTGTTCGAGCACCATGATCGACTCATCAGTTTGACCTAATCGATCCAAATTATCTGCTGCTCGCAGGTCTGCTGATCGGCGGAAGGCAGAGTTTGGGGCTACTTGACGATATACATCGTTCGCGTCCGCCAACCGATCCATGCTTTCTAACATGTCGGCTGTCATAACTTGCGCAACGTCCAAATCTGGTTTGAGATACAAAGCCATCCGCACCAAGACCAAGGCTGTTTCAGCGGCGCGTTGTTGGCGCAGAGCACTGGCAATGGAGAATAAGGCCTCAGAGGCACCATCCAACGGCGACGTCAGCAGAATTTCCGGATCGCCGCCGGTCAGAAATCGCTCTATGGTCGGCTGCAACAATTCAGAGCCAGGATTTTCGGTCAGATATCGATCATACAGAAGCCGAGCTTCGTCATGTTTGTCCGTGCGTTCTAACGCGCTGCCCAACATGCGGGCTAGTCGGATCGACAAGCCACTAGGTCCTTCCGTAACGGCGCGGTAATAGGTAATGGCTTCTTCCGTCCGGCCTGCCAAATCCATGATTTGCGCCGACGCAAGATCGCGGAGCGCCTTGGCTCCGTTGTGATCGCCCAGTGAAGCGAGCGCTGCCACGGCATTGTCGGCTTGCCCCCGACCGGCAAGCGCCCACGCGGTTAAAACGGGTTCCACAAACCGACGGATGCCATCAACTGGAGCACTGGATAACTGCGCTTCGGCGCTGTCCCAATCGCCCGCTTTGGCATCCCGTAACCACAAAACGTAATGGGTTAGGATAGCGTCGGCGTCAAAGGTCTGAAGTCTCTCGGCAATTGGAAAAGCCTCATCCATGCGGCCATCTGCTGCAAGAACTGCAAAAGCGCGCCTGAGTAAATCAGGTTCTGCGGGCGAAAGGTTCAGCGCTTCTTTTAGATAATCTGCGGCAGCGCGCGTGTCGCGTTCAATTTGAGCATGCCGGCCCGCCAAATAGAGGCCAGACAAAGACGTGGGCTGGTCAGCATCTGTACCAGCCGTTAGCGATGGTGGTGTGGTTTGTGCTGTCACGCATCCGCTGGCTAAAACCACAAGAACGAAAGCGAATGCCCCACCCAACAGGCGAGACGTCGTGAGGGGTTGTTTCATAAGCGTGTGCATCAGGGTTCGTTGTTCCAGGCTGCGACGCGATCTTCGCGCCCGCGAACCATAGCGCACCTTTGCCCGCCGCCTCAAACACCGATCAGCCTTGGGTTAAACACCCTACCGTGATAAAGGTGGCGCAGCTACACCTCTAGGCCATTCTTCTCAATCTCGGCGGTGCGTTTAACCGCGTACTCGGTCAATTCTTCTTTCATACCTGGATCCGTCGCCGGGGCCTGAAAATCACCCAAAAGCTGCTGATAAATCACATGTGCCCGATCGGCGCAGCGCAAAGCGCCCGCTTCCTCCCAGGTCTCGAAGTTGCGCCAATCCGATAAGAACGGGCTGTAAAATGCGGTCTCGTAGCGATCCATCGTATGCTGGGTACCGAAGAAGTGACCCGCAGCACCCACGTCTTGGATTGCATCAAAGGCCAAGTCTTCGTCTTCTGTTGGAATTGGGCGCAAGGATAAAGCCAAATGAGTCAGCATTTCCGCATCCAAAATCACCTTCTCGAAGGAGGCGCAAAGCCCACCTTCAATCCATCCGGCTGAATGCTTGAACAAATTTGTGTGCGACAGGGCACACCCCCAAAGGGACATCATCCCTTCATAGACACTTTGCTCATCCGGTGCGTTGGACGCGTTCACGCCCGATGACCGATATGGCAAGTTGTACCGGCGCGCCAACTGACCCCCGGCGATTTGGGCACGAAAGTATTCCGGCGTTCCAAATGCAGGGGCACCAGATTTCATATCGACGTTGGATGTGAAGCCACCGTAAATACAGGGCGCGCCCGGTTTAATATATTGCAAATAGGCGATGGTTCCCAAGGCTTCCGCATTCTGTTGTGAGAGCGCTCCGGCAAGAGTTACCGGACTCATGGCACCGGATAACGTAAAGGGCGTTATCAGGGTTGCTTGGCCCCATTCGGCCATGCGCTTCATGCCGCGCAGCATCGGCCCATCAACCCGCAAGGGTGACGATGTGTTAATGGTCGTGAAAAAACTTGGCTCACGGCGCATTTGGTCTTCGTCAACTCCGCGCGCGATCATCGCCATCTGCGCCGCATCTTCAATGCGTTCGGCGCCCAAGGCATAAGCCCCAAAAACCTTTTCTGTTTCTGTCAGCAAAACAACGTTGCAATCGAGGTGGCGGCTATCGGGGGGGATATCGCACGGCTCAACCGGATACCCCCCGGTGAAGTGAACAATATTCAGCGTTTGCGCCAAACGCACCAAGTTCGTGAAATCTTCGAAGTTACCCGGGCGACGCCCTCCCGCCATATCGGATGCATTCGGCGGGCTAGAAACGTAGCCAAAGTTCATGTTGTTGCCGCCCATCTCGAAATTTCGGTCTGGGTTACGGGCGTGCATCGTGAAAGTAGACGGCGCTTTACCAACCATCTCCATGACCCATTCACGATCCATGAAGACGCACTCGCCATCAACCTTGCAGCCTGCCTTTTTCAGGGTCGCCAAGGCATCTTCATCTAAGAAATGAAGGCCGATCTCTTCCAAAATACGCATGGAGTTCGCGTGAATGCGGTCCATACCGTCTGGCGTGACCGTTTCCATCGGCGCAAACGGATTTTTCGGCTGCATCCAGGGCGCTTGAGCAAACCCAGACTTGTCGCGGCGAGGACGATTGCGTGCGCTCATAGATGCCTCCAGATAAGGAATTTCTGGCCTCAGCACCCTCGGCCCGGCCAGAATTGGTTTTTCACCCTGGCAGTCGAAACGGAAGGCCTCGGTCGGGCAACCCTTTTCGGGTCCTTCACCAGGATTAACGGAACCCATTCAGAAATGCTAAAGGCCGCAGCCACCCCTTGCTGGTCATAAGGACTGCGCTATCGTTCACGTTGAAACTTGGCATCACCAAAGGAAACATCATGAAAACGCAAACCAGGGTCGTCGTTGTCGGCGGCGGTATTGTCGGCGCAAGTGTTTTGTACCACCTAACCAAACGCGGATGGTCAGACGTGGTTTTGGTCGAACGCTCTGAATTGACATCTGGGTCCACGTGGCACGCCGCAGGCGGCATGCACACCATCAATGGTGATCCGAACGTTGCCAAGCTGCAAGAATATACCATTAAACTCTACTCAGAAATCGAAGAAATTTCGGGCCAAAGCTGCGGCATTCACCGCACCGGTGGCTGCATGCTGGCGGGCACGCCAGAGCGTTATGATTTTTTGAAAACCACCCGATCAAAAGCGCGATACCTGGGCCTCGACCTTGAATTCATCGACATGGATGAGGTTAAAAAACTGCTACCGATTATTGACACCTCGCATTTTGTCGGCGCGCTGTATGACCCCTTGGATGGTCACGGCGACCCCAGTGGCATCACCAATGCTTATGCCAAGGCGGCCCGGATTCAGGGGGCTGAAATCTATCGCCACACGAAGGTAGAAGAACTCATCAAGCGCCAGGACGGTTCTTGGGATGTGGTGACCGATCAAGGCACCATTACCACCGAACATGTTGTGAACGCGGGCGGCCTGTGGGCTCGCGAAGTGGGCCGAATGGTTGGCTTGGAATTGCCTGTGTTGGCAATGGAACACCAATACATCATCACCGATCATGTTGAAGAACTAGACGGCATGGACCAAGAGATGGGCCATTGCGTTGACTTCGAAGGGGAGATTTATATCCGCCAAGAACGTGATGGCGTGCTGCTCGGAACCTATGAAAAGAAAGGCGATCCTTGGTCGGTTAAGCAAACACCTTGGGAATTTGGCCACGAATTGCTGGAACCAAACCTAGACCGGATTTTGGATTCCGTTGAAGTTGGTTTCAAACATTTTCCCGCGCTGGAGAAAGCGGGCATCAAGAACATCATCAACGGGCCGTTCACCTTTGCCCCCGATGGCAACCCGTTGGTTGGCCCGATGCGCGGCCTACCTGGATTCTGGTGTGCCTGTGGTGTGATGGCAGGTATCAGCCAAGGCGGCGGCGTTGGCTTGGCGCTGTCTAATTGGATCATTGACGGCGATCCTGGCCTAGACATCATGGCCATGGACGTCGCTCGCTTTGGCGACTATGCGACCATGAAGTTCACCAATACGAAAGTGCGCGAGAATTATTCGCGGCGCTTCCGTCTGACGTATCCAAACGAAGAGCTCCCGGCTGCCCGTCCGTTCCGCACGTCACCCATTTATGACTTGCTGAAAGAAAAGAATGCCGTGTTCGGTGTCGCCTATGGCTTGGAAGTGCCGTTGTGGTTTGCCCCCGAGGGCGAAGAGCCAATCGAGACCCCAACCTATCGGCGCTCTAACGCGCACAAGCCAACGGGCGAGGAAGTTGCCGCCGTTCGGAATGGCGTCGGCCTGGCGGAAACCACCAGTTTCGCCAAATACGAAATTACCGGACCGGATGCGGAAACCTGGCTGTCTGGCCTGCTGGCCAACACCATGCCGCGCGAAGGCCGCCTAACGCTGAGCCCGCTGTTGAACAATTCGGGCAAACTGATTGGCGACATGACGGTTGCTAAACTGGCTGATGAGAAATTCATGATCTTCTCCTCCGGCGTTGCTGAAGACTTCCACATGCGCTGGTTTGATGCCCACAAAGGCGATGCCAAGGCCGACATGCGCCCGATGCGCTCTGAGATGGTTGGTCTTTCTATTGCCGGGCCGAAGTCTCGGGAATTGCTGGAACGCATCACCGATAGCGATGTCTCTGCTGACGCGTTCAAGTTCTTGGATGTGCGGCACATGGACCTCGGCATGGCACCAGCCCTGGTGAACCGCGTCACCTTCACCGGTGATCTGGGGTATGAATTCTGGATCAAGCAAGACTATCAGCGCTACGTCTACAATTTGCTGATGGAAGCGGGCGAAGACCTCGGTATTCGCCTGTTTGGTGGCCGGGCCATGAACTCCATGCGATTGGAAAAGAGTTTTGGGTCTTGGATGCGGGATTACCGCCCAAGCTATACCGCGCTTGAAGCCGCTATGGACCGGTTCATTGGCTTTAAGAAAAACGCCTTCATTGGCCGAGACGCCACTATGGCAGAACGCGACAATGGACCAAAACGCAAGCTGATCACTTTGGTTGTTGATGTGAACCCGGACGATCCCGTTGACCCCTTCGGCGACGAAGCCGTGATGGTCGATGGCAAGTGCGTTGGTTGGGTAACATCGGGTGGCTACTGCCATCACAGCCAAAAGACCGTGGCCCTGTCCATGATCAATTCGGATGTCGCTGGCAACGATGATGGTTTCCATGTGGAAATTTTGGGCGACATGCGACCCGCCGCACGCAGTTCGGGACCGATCTTTGATCCAAACGCGGAACGCATGCGGGGCTAGTGTCCCCGAACGATAAGGTATTGCGGTCTCTGAGATCATGACCATATCAGAGACCGCCGCCTTCGGGGGCACCGACAACCCGAAGGCCCAAAGGATCATACCGCGTGGATACCATAACGGACCTGATCCGCGACTACGGCACCGTCGTTTACATTTTGCTATTTCTATATTGTGCGCTGAAGAGCGGAATCTTGCCGTTGTTTGCGGCATACGCGGCACAAATGGAATTGCTCAGCCTGCCGATCGTCGCCATCGCAACATTTGCGGGCGGATACTTAGGCGACGAGCTGCGGTTTTACGTTGCGCGTAAATACGGCACTGATTTTGTCGAGAACAAACCATTTTTGAAACACGCCATGGATAAAGCGCGGCTGATATTAGCCCGCTATGGCACCACCTATATTTTTCTGTATCGCTATCCCAAAGGTCTTCGCACCATTGGTGCGTTGCCGATGGGCATGACGGATATATCGTGGCTGCGGTTCTCAGCTCTCAATGCCGCCTCTGCCGTTTTATGGACCATCATTCTGCTCGGGCTGGGCTATTTGTTTGGTCAGGGTATTGAGCAAGCCATTGGATCCAATTGGGGCCTGATTAGCATCGGCTTGTTGGTTAGCTTCATCGCCGTCAGCGCCTTCGCGTACTATCACATTAACCGGGTGGGCCTATCGCCGAATACAAAGGTATGATGAAGGTCATAACAACAAACCCTATGAGGATATTATGCACCTGGTCATAGCTGCCCTACTCGTTATCAGCCTCTTTGCCCCTGCCCAGGCAGACGCATCCGACTCTCAACCCGGCATGACCACGGTTGAGACCGGTCAACTGTTCAAGGCTTATGAGGCTCGGCTCAAGACCGCCATTAAAGCCAACAAGATGGGTATCGTCGCAACGGCGTGTGCGACCTGCGGTGCCAAAGCCATCGGTGTCACGATTGCGGAAAACCGGATTATCATGATTTTTAATCCGCACTTTGCCATCCGTATGCTAAACGCCAGCATTGATGCCGGGGTAGAGGCCCCACTGAGATTGTATTTGACCGAGAACACGGACGGCACAGCGCAATTGAGATATCAAAAACCTACCGCCGTCTTTGCCCCCTATGGTGTGCCCGACCTAAATGCGATGGCCGCTGAGTTGGATAAGATTGTTGAGGCAATTGTGGAGTCAGCAGGAAATATGTAGCCGCGAACCACCTCAATAGGTGTTAGGCCAATTCATTCCGCAACCTCGGAGATGAGGTCGTCGCCATCATCATCGTCATCGTCATCTTCGAGAAACGCCAAGACCGGTGCCTTTGGCAATTCCGCGCTTTCTTCAACCCCTTGTAACTTGCGCCCCATGACGCGGGTGCGGGTTTCGACCTTTTCGATATGATTATTGGCCTCTTGAAGTTTTTTCTTCACTGCACCCAACGCTGTACCGAACTTGCCGAATTCCGATTTAACCTCGTGCAGAATCTTCCACACTTCACCTGAGCGCTTTTCGATAGCGAGAGTACGAAAGCCCATTTGCAATGAATTCAGCAATGCTGCGAAAGTGGTTGGCCCCGCAACGACAATGCGGTGCGATGTCTGCAACGTTTCAACCAAACCCGGACGGCGCACGACCTCGGCGAACAAACCTTCTGTCGGCAGATACATAATGGCGAAATTAGTAGTATAAGGCGGTTCGACGTACTTCTGACTGATTTCCTTGGCGCTTTGCTTGATCCGTGTCTCCAGCGCTTTAAGCGCCGCTTCGACCGCTTCCGCATCGGCGGCGTCAGCAGCAAGTGTCAGGCGTTCATAGTCTTCCTTGGGAAATTTGGAATCAATTGGCAGATATACCGGCGCGCCCATGTCGTCATCTTTGCCCGGCAGACAGATGGCGAATTCAACCCGCTCATTCGAGTCTGGCTTTACGGCGACGTTGGTTTGGTACTGATCCTGGGTCAGCATCTCGGCCAGCAGCATACTCAATTGAACCTCACCCCAACCACCGCGGGTTTTTACGTTGGTCAAGATGCGCTTCAGATCACCTACACCGTTGGCCAACGTCTGCATTTCGCCAAGTCCGCGATGAACTGCCTCCAGGCGGTCTGAAACATGTTTGAACGATTCGCCCAGGCGTTTTTCAAGGGTGTTATGTAATTTTTCATCGACGGTCTTGCGCATCTCATCGAGTTTTTTCTCATTCGCATCAGACAACGCCCCGAGCTTTTCATCAACTTTTTGACGGAGTAGTTCTTGTTGGTTTTGCGATTGGGCCGAGAGCTCGGTCAGGCGTCGGTTCTGCGTATCGAGCGTGTTGCGCAACATCTCGGCAAAGGCATCCAGACGATCCTTTTGCCCGGACGTAAAGGTGTCACCCAAGGTTGCGATTTGCTTATGGACCTCTTCGCGCAGCGCGCCTGCTTGGTGGGTCTGTTCGCCGCGCGCTTCAGACAACTGAGCAGACATGGCGCGCTCATGTTTTTCCGCCGCCAGCGCAACCTGATCAAAACGATTGAGAACATCGTCTGTGCGGTCGCGACCCAAGCGCAGGAGAACAACGATCAAGAGCACGCCATTCACCGCCAACAAAAAGCCCAAACCCATAAATATCTGCTGTTCGGTCACTGCATCACCTGCCTAATGTTCACCAATCGTTCGCACATCACACAGTACGCGACAATGGCGCGCGCGCCAAACGAGGCTCTCAAGTCTCTGTTTTTTCAGGAAAAATAAATTCGAATCGCCTTTAAGCGCAAACTATTCCACAATCGATTCGGTCGTGTCGATGCGGATTCGCGACGCCGGAATACGAACCCGCAGGGTCGTGCCAACACCAACCTTGCTATCAATTGTAATGGTGCCGCCGTGGCGTTCGACCAAGAATCGAGACAGCGGCAAGCCCAACCCAGTTCCCTGTTCGGTCCGAATGAACGGATCATCAATGCGGGAAAACGCATCAAAAACCAGCGCTAAGTCTTCATCTGAAATACCGCGGCCAGAATCAAAAATGGCAATCACAGCATCGCCATCGGTCTCTAACGTCGTGGCGACGGCTATGGTGCCGTTGTGATCCGTAAACTTAACGGCATTGCCCAAAATGTTCATGATCGCTTGTTTCAACATCCGGCTATCACCATTGCAAATAAGCACCGGCACATCGTTGGCTGTGGTCACGGAAATACGTTTGGCAGCGGCCGATCCCTTAATAATCCCAATCGAATCTTGGATCATTTTTTCAAGGAAAAAGTCCTCGTCTTCGACAACATAGGCTTCGGTTTCCAACCGAGAGATATCAAGGAGGTCATTGACTAAATCTAATAGAAAGCTCGCGCTGTTATGAATATCAGTTGCATAATCACGGATGCGTTCTGTATCTGGGGTCAGACTTGGTGTCCGGATTAGGTCTGAAAAGCCCAATACGGCATTCAACGGCGTTCGTAATTCGTGGCTCATAGACCGAAGAAAATCTGATTTTGCCCGACTGGCCGCTTCGGCATCATCACGTGCCCGGCGTAGTTCTTGTGTCCGCAAATCGACGTTTTTTTCAAGGTTGTGTTGAATCTCAATAAGGGATTGTTCAGCCTCAAATTGTCGTTGCCGCATATCGTTAAAAGCTTGAACCACGCGGCCAAACTCGTCGTCCACACGCCATTCCACACGAGCTGGTGGCTCATCCCAACCTGTAGACTGGATGGCATCCAACAAAAGTTGAAGCGGTACGCCGATAACCCGCCAATTTGCCAAAGATGCAGCAAAAGCGGTTGCCAAACTCAGCAGCACAGCAAGTAAGAGGATAATCCAGAGTTGCTGACGTGCCTCTATCCACAGTCTGTTATCGGTGTAAACGACTTCAAGAAAACCAATAGACTGCGCCCCCGTTCCTGCCTGATGCACAATCTCCTGCCGCACCGTAAACTGCGTGCCAACACTTGGGTGTGATGAGGGTAGTAAAACACCTTGGCCAGCAACGACATTGTTTTCATCGAACACCGTGGCGCTGATAATATCGGGATCGGCGGCAATAGCCCCTAAGATGAGACCCATTGATTCAGCATTAAGATGCCAGAGCGAGTTGGTGACGACTGCGCCCTGATTTTTGACAACATCATCAATGCGAAGCGCCAGTCGACGCTGATCGTTGGTCAAATCGAAAACGACAAAGCCACCCAACACGATGAGAACAAGTGCCAGAACCATTGGAACGGCAATCATCATAAAACGCCACCGGACGGTCCGACGGGTCCGCGATCTTGCCTCGATCATGGGATCAGGCATCCTTGCCTCGAGGCCATTTCTGGTTAAGAGAGCCATACCGAATTGACGTCATCTCAAACCGATGTGTGCGATTTCTAGTAACGTTCATTCACGACCTAGCATATTTTTTGTCAACCGCCAGAACCACTCAAACCCAAAGCGTCTGTTTCCACAAATCTTGGCACTCTGATGGACTAAGAACGCTCGCCATATGGGCAAAAATATCCTTGCTCGAAACCACGCCAATAACCCGCCCATCTTCAATAACAGGCATGTGCCGAAAATGGCCATTGTTCATCGCTCGAATGACGGCATTCGGATCATCCTTGGGTCCACAAGTTATCACGTCAACGGTCATCAAACTGGCAACCGTATCAGCGATGATTCCTTCACCGTGACGACTGAGTGCACGAATGACATCTCGTTCAGAAAAAACGCCCGCCAATGATCCGTCTTCATTGCAAACAACCACCAAGCCAATACTATGTTTATCCAGAATCTGAATCGCATCACGAACCGAATCATTTGGCTTAACGGTAATGACTCTGACCTGAGATTTGCCAGCAATATCACCAGCATTAATAACGTTTTCTATCAGCACGGCGGCACCCTCACGGTCACGACCAATCCCTGTATTTTAAACTTAACAGATAAGCCCGAGACCTAACAAACCACAGGCAAAAAAGCACAAAAGAGTTACTATATTCTATAGATACCGAAAGTGCCGTAACTCGTCGTCGGCAATGTCTTGAAACGTTGCTTGGATGCGTCCCTGCTCATCATAGTTTTGCCAGTCCCCGATTATTCCTTTTCGAAACTGCGCAGATTTATCTTCTTCACCGCGTTTTCGACCATCTGAAAACCGGCTGAAATCTGCTGCTTCTTGGCAATCTTTTAGCACGCCGTCATCCAATGAGGCGCCCAAGAATGAAAAGATGTTTGCTAGGTTTTCAGCAGGCTTTTCGTATAGGTCCTCGTAGCGCACCAAAATAGATGTCTCTGGACTGGCCATTTGATGTTGAATAATCCGGCGCATATCGCCCGCCCACGCCGTCGCGACCCGGTGGATCGTCTCTGGCAGCGTCTCGTTCCCATCACGCTGATAGCGTGATGCCTTGCCATGGTGCCAAGCCGAAACCCCAACATCTCGTCCATCGCGAACAATAAAAACGATTTTGGACTGAGGCGCGATATAGCGAATACGATCCAAACACCTAACATTGGCGGGGGTTTTTTCGCCAAATATTTTGGCTTGGCCCGTCGAATCAAACTTAGCAATTAACAGGGCGAGATATGTTTGCTTCACAAATCGCTCTTCATCGTCCGTCAGTATTGGAAATCCAGATGTATCGCGAAAATACCCGGTGTTGAAGGCCTGTACGGCACCTCGATAGCCTTTAAACACCTCTGACATTTGTGGAAACAGGCGGTTCATAAACTGGCCTTCGCCGCGACAGGCAATTTCTGGATGGGCATCTAATAAGAGTTGCAACCACGTTGTCCCTGAACGCTCTGTGCCGGCAATAAAAAATAACGGATGGCTGAGAGCGGTTGCGACTCTTTGATTAAAAGCTTCGATCCGATCGTTCACTCCACCCTCCTTAAATGATCATTAACCACAAAGACAACCTACAACGGCAAAACTGTCACCACCGCAGGCCCTCGATTCGGCTTTGTAATTACAAGATTACACAGTGTCACAAGGCATTTCCCGCAGAGTGTCAGGCAGACGTCATAGTCATATGGGCATCTCTAAAAATACCCACTCCACTCATTGATCTGATAGAATCACGATATCACAACGTTGAGATTATGAGGACAAAATATGAGCCAGCTTGGATTTTTTGATGTTGCTAATCGCTATGCTG
>Ga0222664_1000641_pt1 | contig 17483 bp, 8 predicted proteins | sample AntAcemetagen604_FD_181147 | JGI IMG/M metagenome (GOLD analysis project Ga0222664, IMG submission 181147) | Saline water microbial communities from Ace Lake, Antarctica - #604 | ecosystem: Environmental > Aquatic > Non-marine Saline and Alkaline > Saline | place: Antarctica: Ace Lake | collected...
AAGCTAAGACAGGAGCATACGGAAGGGATGCTTGATAAGTGTGAGAAAAACCACGAAGCAACGCAAGCTAATGAAAAAATCACTAATGATAGGCTGTTTGAGCTAAGCGGCAAGTTAGAGCACGAGCTTGGCAAGCGTGCGGGAGCCGAGGAAATGGCTGATAAAATTATAGTCCATATTGACAAACAGATGGTGGTTCGGCAAAGGTAAGCAAATAACGGCAATCTTTCGAAATAAGTTATACTAAGCACATGAATTTTAAAAGGTAACACCTTATGTACATGGCAGAGAGAGACAAAAGTAAGGATCTAAAAGTCGATGATATTGGCTCTTATACTGCGACTAAGGCCGACATAGGAGAAGCTGATTTAGTTCAGTCCCGTATTGGCGGGGTGATGAACGATAGCAACTTGCGCAATCAAGCTATCGGAACAGCTAATAGCCAGGCAGGGTCAAGAGGGCTTATTAATAGCCAAATGAACACCCAGGGCGCTGTTGAGGAACTGTATAAGGCTGCTTTGCCTATTGCCTCTCAGGACTCAACTAGCCTAATTGAGGGCAAAAAGTTTAATGCCAGCACTATGAATGAGGCTGGCCGATTTAATACAGGGGAAAAAAACAAGGGCATTATAGAGAATATTCGTTCTCAGAACAACTTAGACTCTATTTATGAAAGAGGTAGATCTGATTATTCAATTCAAACACTTCGCGGGACTCAAGAGTTATCTCAAATTGGGGCGCGAGGTGCGATTGAAATGGGTCTACAGGACAGGGCAGATGCCGGCGCAATGAGTCGTCTTAATGTTTCTGGCGATCAAGCTCTTGCCCAGATAGTTGAGCGCGGTGATATTGATATTAATCTTGAGACTTTGCGAGCAACTAGCGATCAAACAATTGCTGACATTAAAGCCAAAAACGACAGGCTTATTAGTGCTAATCAGGCAGCTTCTCTTGTTTACTCAAATACTCAGGTTGCAATTGCCAATGTTTTGACTAGTGCTGCTGCTGGGGATATTCCAAAAGCTAACGTCCAGGGATATGTTGACATTCTTAACGGAGAGCTAGAGAGGTCGTTACTGACTATTGGCACGTTTGCAGATGTTAATGTAAGCGGGCTATTGCCGGCAGTTGACCCGGAAGATGCAGGTACAGGAGACTCGGGCAGCGCTGCCAGCAATGATCCTGCTAATTACGACCCTGGCGCCAATACAAATTATGGCGGCGACAATGACTACCGAACTAGCGAGAACTTTGGGTAACAGATGATTCGGCCTGCTACACAGCAAGATATACCTGCCGTAATAGAGCTTTCACTTGAAGCCCTATCGATCGATGGCTATACAGGGCTTGTGCCCAGCAGGGAAAGAACAGCAATTACGGTACAGGAATGTATCTGCAGTGCTAAAAATTTTTCTTGGGTGTCAGAGGTCGACGGTGTTATTTGCGGCGGTCTGGGCGTGTTGGTAATGCCCTTTATGATGTATGAGCGGAATCAAGCGGTGATAGCTATGTGGTACTGCCCCAGATCATCTGATGGGTTAAAACTGCTTAGGGAGTTTAAGACCTGGATGGGCACCAAGCCAATGATAAGGCAGGTTGTTTACTCGGAAGAAAGAAAATCGGATTGTCGAATTTCTAAATATTTACAAAAAGTAGGTTTTCAAGATTGCCTACCTACTCACGTTCTAACAAGGTAAGGGTTCTCTATGAGCAAAGTAATTAAGGGCGTCAAGAAAGTGGTGAAAAAAATAACCTCTTCTAAGCTAGGCAAGGCTCTGCTTATTGCTGCGACTATTTACATTGGTGGCGCTGCGCTTGGTGCGTGGGGATCTCCTTTTACGTCAATCAACGGGGCTCTTATTCCTGGTGGGGCAACTACTGGCGCGGGATCTGGGGTTGCTGCGAGCACTGCCGCAACAACGGCTACCGGAGTCAATACGGCTGCTTTAACGGGTACTGGTGGTGGGGCCGGGTTCTCTGTTGGCGGCACAGCGTCTACTGTTGCGGGTAATGCTTTGCCTGCTGCTGCCCCGGGCTTTACTGCTGGCGGTGTAACTAGCACTGTCGCAGGCACTGGATCTGCTGTAGCACCTGGGGTTGGCGCTGGGGTTGGCGCTGGTACGGGTGTTGCCTCTACGGTTACAGGAACAGTGGCGGGAGAGACGGCAAAGACCGGCATTATTAGTAAAATGATGAGCGGGACCGGTAATTTTATAAGACAAAATCCATTAGTTTCTGCGATGGGAGTGAGTGGGCTTTCTTCAGCTTTGGCTGAGGGCGGGCCAAGTCAGATTGATATAATGCGCGAGCAGCAACTAATAGATGATGAGGATCGAGCTCGCCGCGACGAAAATACAGACGTTAGCGGTATTACTCTTCCTAAATACAGACAAAACGACTTAACCTTTAAAAGCACTGGTGAAAAAGTTTTTACAGGTGGGTTAATTAATGGCAGGAGGCTTTCAACATGAAACAGGGTTTAATTCAGGGCCAAATGCAACAAGAGCAAGTTCGGCCCGCTGGAAGTCAGGATTCTCCTGCTGGCCAAGGCGGTGCTGACCTTTCACAGCAAGGCGAGGGAATGCCCTCCGAACAGCAAATTTCGCTTGAAATGGCTGCCAAAAAGATCCTTTATGATGATAAGGCTAACGCTCAGGTGCTTGAGTCTATACAGGCGGGAGCGCAGAACGATCCTTATAGGGCGGTAGCTCAATCTGCTTTTTTGCTTATGGCTGACCTAGATAGTCGCTCTGGTGGCAAGATACCTCCTGAAGATCTAATTCCTGCGGCAATAACGATTATGGAAGAGGTTGCTTTAATGGCTACCATGGCCGGCGCAGTAGAATTGCCTGGCGTAACCATGAGCGAAGCAAACGAGGCTACAGGGGAGGAAGGTGGCCTTCCTGTTATTGAAGAGCAGACATTGGGTAAGCTAACTCAGAACCTTGTTGCCATTGCTATTGAGAACGGAGTTATTGAGGCTGAAGATGTGCAAGATTTGTCTAGCGACTATTCAGACGACGAAATAATGAGCATGGTCGCCCAGCAAGAACAAATGTCTGGCGGTGCGCCTCCTAGCGCTGATCAGCAAGGTATGCCTCCTGCACAGCAAGGTATGCCACTAGGTCAACCAGCTGCCGGGGTTCCGGCTCAAGGAGTATAAGTATGGCTGGAATTATAGGTAAGTTTCTTAAAGGCGTATCCGATGTTGCGGTTCCTGCGGCTATGGCTGACCAGGCTGCAAAAATTGAGCTAAAGCGCATGGAAAAACTGCAAGGGTATAACCGGCAGAACATGCAAGTTCAGCAAGATTTTGCTACGCAGAACATTGATACAAGGCAGGGATATGCTGTGGATAACCTCGAACAGCAGCAAGATTTTGCGGTCGAGAACAGGGAACAGCAGCAAAAAATGACGCTTGAGAACCAGGATCAGCAAAACATATTTACCAGCGAAGAAAATCAAAAGATGAATGACCTTACGGCTCAAGGTCTTTCAATAGAGAGTGATCGCCTAGAAATTGCTAAGCAGCAAGCTGAAATTGTGCTTGAAACTGCCGAATTGGGATTGGTCGACCAAAGAAGATTGTCAGCTCTGTATGAGTCTGCGGTTGATCCTGATATAGATGAGGCTCAACGGAATTCAATTTCTGAGCAAATACTTGTGCTTACTGGGCAGGTTGGCGATAGATTTTCTGCATTGTATCGAGATAAGGTCGATGAAACTGGCTTCCCAACTGGCGGCAGGGATACGTTTATTCTTAACAATATGACTAAAGAAGTATCAGGGATACCAGATCAGGCTAATAATTCTAGCAACCCTGCGGCCTCTGCCGATCAAGAAGAGCAAGAATACAGGGATGGTGATATTATAAATAACCCCAGCACTGGCGAGAGAATGGTGCTTAGGAATGGAAACTGGACACCTTTGTAATGCCTCAAAAACTACCTTCCGGCTTTGTTCTCGAAAAACCATATTCCAGTTCATTGCCTGAAGGCTTTGTTCTTGAGGACCGCAAAGGGCGCGGCGCTTTAGGCTGGGGGCAAGATATTGGCCTATCTCTCCTATCTGGCACTACTTGGGTTCCTCAAGCTATTGTCGGTATATCCGATATCGTTACAGCCCCAAACAGGTGGGCTCTTGAAAAGATAACGGGCAAAGATCTTCCCACAAACACTAAGATGCTTCAGAACATTGGCTTAGATTTCACTAAGGCCCAAGAAGTAGCTAGTGGCTTAAAAACAGACCAATCCCAAGAAAGCCGAGAAAATGTCAATAGGGCGTTTGAAGAGGGCGGTATCTATGAAGGTATCGGGGGTATCTGGGACAACCCTTCTGTTGCGCTTGAATCTATTGCCGAATCTATCCCTTCTATGGTCAGCATGGCCGCTACTACTAGCATGGTTGCGCTGCGCATATTCAGCACTGCCGCAAAGACTGTTCCTGCTGGCGGTGAAGCGGCCATATTGGCCGGAAAGAAAGCTGTCGAACTCGCTATGCCGAAACTTAGGGCGCTGTCTGTGGCTCTTGAAGGCGGCTTGGTGGGCGGTCAGTCTGCCTCTCAGTTTGCTGAAGATGGTGATCTTACCGGGCGCGAGATTGCTGCATCCGTTGGCACAGGTATTACTACTGCTGGCGTGGGTGTTCTATCTAATAAGATAGGTGGGAAACTTGGGCTAGAAGACGTTGAAGCAGCTATCGGTACAAGAGGTTTGCGTAATTCTCCTAAATCCGGGCTGATTGGTAGCGCGATGCGCGGCGGCCTTAAAGAAGGATTGCTTGAAGAAGGCCCGCAGTCATCAACTGAGCAGATGTGGCAAAACTGGGCTAATCGAGAGAATATCACTGAAGGTGTTGGTCAGGCCGGAGCTGAAGGTCTTGTAGTTGGTACTTTAATGGGGTTTTTTGGGGGCGGGGCTAGTGGTTTTCGCACTAAGTCGCAAAAGTCTGAAGACGCAATTAATAGAATCACTGATCCAAATAAAAGCATTGATGATGCGCTCGCTGAGGCTAACGATATCCTTGATGAGTCTCTTGTTGAATTTACTACCGGTAACGTCCCTTCAGCTCAGGATGCGGTGGATACAACTTATGATCCATCTGAAGAGATTTTCAACCTTGAAACCAATATTTCCAGTTATGAAGAACAATTACAGGCCGGCTTAGATCAGGATAATCCACAGGTGCAGAATCAGGCGCAAGAAGCTCTTGATTCCGCTAGAAGGCAGCTTGCTGCCCTCAGTGGTGTAGATTTCGGCAATCAGAGCGAACTAACCACCTCTAGGCTGGGTGATCAGCCTGCGGCCTTAGTGCCTGGCGGCGAGATACCGGGCATTGATTTTGCTAATGATGCGCTTGGTCTAACACTTGAAACAGCTGATCAGGTTGCAAATAGAACTTTAAATTATGATGGCGGTGTTGATTTCACTACCGGTAACTTGCCTGCGGATGCGGGGCTATCTACTGAGCCTGTTTCGCGTCTTGGTGAGTTTACTGATAACGGCATTGATTTTGAGGATGGCACGGTAGATAGACTTGCTGCCGGCGTGGAGCGCGAAGTACAGACCTTTGAAAGCAAGTTTACCCCTGAAGAGCAGGAGCCTACGTTTGATGAAGAGGTTTCCAAAATCAAGGCTAGCGGTAACACTCTCGAACTAAAGGATGCTATTGCTGCTTTAGGTGGTATCAGCGTGGCAGATGCTAAGGCTGAAGGCGCTATGGACCTTAACCAAAAGCAGGGGTTTAAGTGGCTTGGCACTAAAAATGGCATGAGCTTTGATGCTATGCGCGAGGCACTTGCACAAGACGGATTTGATTTTGCTACCGCTAACGATCTTGTCGACGCTTTGACGGAATCGATTAATGATAGGCAGTCTTATTACGCGCCTGCCGGTTACGAGCTGCAAGACCTTTACGAATTTAAGCGCCAAGAAGAAGATCAAAAGCAATTGTTTGATGATGGCGAGCTTGCTCTTGTGGAAATGGAAGACGTTTACGAGCCTGAGTCTACCCAGCAAGAAAGGGTTATGGCCGATAGGGTCGTTAAAGCCATTGAAAGCGGATCGTTTAGCGAGGATCCAAATGAACTTGAAGAATACCTAGCCACTACTGACAGTGATTGGGCTGCAACTTGGGGAGTTATAGAGTATGAAACACAAAATGCACAAGGCAACTTTGAAGGGCAAGCCCTTCAATCGGGAAATGGTCAAGAAGAACGTGGCCCGAATACTGGCGAAGCACAAGGCGCAAGCCAAGAAGAAATAGACGCTTTTGAGAATGCTTTTGAGCTGGATCAACCTACTGAGCAGTCATTGCAAGACGATGCCGCTACCGTGGCCGCCACTCAAGCCGAGGCGCTTACCGCTGCGCAAAGGGCTGACGCTGACGCACAGGTAGATGATTTTGTGCTTGCTGGATCTGACAGCACTGTAGATCAGGCTGAGGCGCGTGGCCAGTCAAACATGTTTGATCAGGAGCCGGCCCTATCGGAGCGAGATAGAGCTCAAGCCAGAATTGAAGCAAGCAGGGCGGCTAGATTAAAGCCGGTTATTGATGTTGCTACTGGCGAGCAAATTACGCCAACAGGAAATCGCTCTGGTGATACTGCTACCTATACATTCGCTGATGGGACAGTTCAAAGCAGGGCTAATGACGAGGTATCTGCTATTGATGATGCCCAGCCAGTTGAGGGCATTGAGGGTCAAGAACTAAATACTGACTCAGTTATTGCGGTAGCTGACTACTACCAAACACCCGGCGCGAGAGATTTAGCTAAAAAAGTTAAGTCAGGCGATGCTGCCGCAATTACTCAGATGGCTACAGAAATGGCCGCAGAACTTGAGCTTTCCCCTGGATCTATATTTGTCCCTATCCCCTCTTCTGGCGGCGTTGCTACCTATACAAAGCAATTAGCCAATGAGATAGCGGCAATCAACGGGGGCACTGTATCCGATATATTAAAAGGTTCGGAGCGAGAGTCTTTATACGACACTAAAAAATCTGGAGGAAATGCAGCCGAGGTAGATTTTGGGTTTAGGCTGGACGGTGATGCCCCTCAAGGCAATATTGTTCTGGTGGATAACGTGATGGATACGGGAGAAACAGCTAGTGCGGCTTTTAGATTGTTGCCTGGTAGCTCTGTCCTAGTTCATTCCGCATCTAACGGACAGCCTTCGCCGGACGAAAGAACTCTTGAGCAGGTTAAGCAGGAAATGGCAGATAACGAAGCTGCTGAAGTTACTGTTGAATCTATGGAAGCTGGATCGGTGCTTTCTGATGAAGCGGCAGCAATCCAGCTTGAAACGATACGGACTAAGCTGATCGCTGAAGAAATACCGGTCATACAGGACGGTTCTCTGTATTACACAGTATCGCCCTCTACTCGCGTGGCTGGGTCTTACCAGATCACGACCTATAACGATTCAGGGGCTCTTGGTGATACTACTGTTGAGACTATTGATCAGATTGGCTCTTTAGCTAACGGAATTGACCTTGCTAGGGTAGACATTCTATCTGAGGCTGATGCTGAGCAGGTCATGGCGAGGGTAGTTTCTGGCGAGTCTGAGTTTCAAAGTAATAAATCTAATGAAGGCCAAGCGAAAACTGGCGGTGAATACGGTTTGAACGGCCAGTGGTACAAAGGCGGTCAATTTATGCCTGCCAGCGCCAGAACAGTTAAAGGTGAATGGAAGTTTGAAGTAAGCAAGACTGGTGGCGCAGGGAAGTCACTTATAGCCCCTGGTGAGTTTGCTAGATCGCCTGAAGGTCATGGATCTCTTTATCAAGGTTGGCTGCAGGAGTTTACCCGACCGAATGAGAACGGCGATTTAGAGCGTTTTGAGGGTCATAGCGATGATACTTTGATGCGTAATTCTGGCTGGACTCCTGCACAACTCCAAGAGCGTATTGATCTTTTTAACAATGGTGTTCGATTCACCGCCATTGGTAGTGACTTAACTCCTTATTCTCCTGATGCTACAGCACCAGAATCACAGGGATCAACTGAGCCTAAATCAGAACTTGCCCAGGCCACCGAGGCAATGCAGCAGGTTGCTGCGGCATTAACCGCTCAGAACGAATCCCCGGCAGAAACCTCATTAATAGCTAGCATTGATGAAAATCTGGCCAAGATGCCTGAAGGCGAGCTATCCATTGCAGAATTTAAGGCTGCGTTTGAATTCGTTGTTGAGAATGAAGAAGGTATTAAGGCCGAATTATCTAAATTAACTAAAGCCCAGCTGCTAGACCGTATGGATGGCTACAGCGCAGAACGGAATAAGAACGACAAGAAAGCCAGCGTAGTTCGATCTGCTTTTGACGATATGGTTAGTGATTTCATGGCACCTACTGCCGGCGAGTCTGGAATGATTAGCTTTACCATTGGAGTGGGCGGCGATGCAATGGCATCTAAAAAGGCCAAAATTGATCAAGTTACCCAAGAAGATCTTGACGGTTACGCAAAAAAGGTTTCTACAGCGAGAGAAAATAGAGCTAGACAGCAGGTTGAAAGAGAAGAGGGTATAGAAAACCCTGAAACAATTGACGATTACCGCAACATAATGAACGCACTGGCTAGGGATGCAGGTGTAAAGACATTTAAAGAAGCCAGGGCTTTAATGCCTTTTGATCAGCGCGTTGAATATGATCGATTGCTTGCGTCTGAATCTCGTGAAAAACGTAACTTTGATATTAATGCTCAGAAAACTAGGCTTTTAACGTCTGGGCAGTTGGTTGAAGGCGAGATAATTGAAACTACTCATACTAAGAACGGCAATGATTTGTTTGTTGTTCAGCTCGCTGATCGTGTTCCACGTGAAGACTTCCTATCTTTAAACTCATCTGCTAAGAAGCTAGGAGGCAGATATTCTAGTTTTCGCGGTAACGGTGCAGTACCAGGCTTTACTTTTACCTCAAGAGAATCTGCCGAAGCATTTAAGAGTTTGGCTGGTGGTGACTCTCAGCAGGCCGAAGGAGTTGCCCAGGCTCGTCGTGATGCCTTTGTAGATGATAGGTCGCAATCTGCGGTAGAGCGTCTGCGTGATATGGCTGAGAAGCTAGATAGCCGTGGTAATGAGTCGTTAAGTCAGGATCGCAAAGAAAATACAGCTAGACGGGCAGGCATGGCGGCTAACGCTGAAGCTAAAGCACAATCTAGTATTGCTCTGTCTAAAACAATGAGCCGTATTGCTGACGGTATTGAGGCGGGTGAAATTACCTTTCTTGACCAGGTTCGCGCAAAAACTCAAGTTGATATGCTTGAATCTTTTATTGGCGTGGCTAAAAGTGATCAGGCTTATTCTGACAAAGATCTTAGCTACTCTCAAAAAGAGGAAATTCGAAATGCTCCGGCCACTGCTGAGGCCGTGGAGTTTGCTACATTCCCAGAATACACAGCTTACCGCTCTGATTTGGCAAAGCTGGGAAGGCAGTTACAGGAGATAAGCGGCACCAAGCGTCTTGGTGACAAGCTGATGAAGATATCAGACGATGTTACTACCCAGTACACTACGTTCGCTAAAAACAACTTAAGCGAGGTTTCTAACTTCGTTAAGAAGGATGGTAGCACTGCTAGTTTCTCGACTAAGAAAGCGGCTCAGGCTTCTATTTATAGCTCCGGTTTCGATGGAAAGGCTGTTGCTATTGAGATTAAGCGCGGTGAGCACGTTATTGTAATGAGCCCATCTGAGGCCCAAAAGTCTGGGGTATGGGATGGGCAGGAAGATACCAAGGTATCACTTTCTAAAGACTTTGCTACCGAATTAGTTGAAAAGGTTGGCAGAAAATCTGTTTCATTGCCGTGGCAGCTGGATAGCGCCCACGAGAAGCGGAAACGATTGTCTGCAATGAATATAGAAACTCCTGCTGAGTTTCGTTCAGCCCTTCAGGAATATGTTGGCTTGCAAGAAATTGCAACGGCGCCGGATAAGATTAAAGAGCTTGAGCGCAAAATGGTTGGCCGTAGCAATGATGATCTTGATTTCTTTCCTACTCCTGCTGGCATAGCTGAAGAAATGATTGAAACTGCTGGAATTGAGGAAGGTATGACGGTGCTTGAACCTTCTGCCGGGATGGGTCATATAGCTGACCAGATGCGCCAATTCGATATCGAGCCCGATGTGATTGAAATGTCTGGTGCTCGCAGGGAACTTCTTGAAGCTAAAGGCTATAACCTGGTTGGCAATGACTTCTTAGAATCAACTGGCCAGTATGATCGAATTATTATGAATCCGCCTTTTTCTGATAGGCGCGATTTTGAGCATGTAAAGCACGCCTATTCTCTTCTTAAGCCGGGCGGTCGATTAGTTGCCATTGTCGGCGAGGGAGTGTTTTTTGGGTCTGATAAGCGGGCCCAAGAATTTCGCACATGGTTTGAGTCTGTTGAAGGCACTGATGAAAAATTAGCTGAGGGTACTTTTCAGGATCCCAGCTTGCCGGTAACAACTGGCGCTAGTGCTAGGATGATAGTTGTTGAAAAAGATTCGGTGCAAAGTGCCCCGCTAGAATCTAGGCTTCAAGCAACCGGTAACGGCATGACTGCAGCGGCAGTAAGTGAGGCTATTGGGCCTATGCTAGAAACCTTTAGCGATGAAGTGGCTCAAGAGGCTATTGTTGTACAGTCATTTAGTGATCTTCCTGCAAGCATTACTGACTACTATGATCTTGACAATCCTCCTACTAGCCGTGCGCTTTATTACGAAGGAACGGCATACTTTATTGCTGACGCAATTAGCACTGTTAGAGAGGCACGAACCGCCGTTGCTCACGAGCTTATAGGGCATAAAGGCATATTAGAGTACGTGAACGAGCAGGAATGGTCTGATATAAAATCTACTATTGATCAGCAGCTTGGTAATAATGCTGAGCAAGCCACTAGCATAATGGCTGAGGTTGATAGGCGTTACCCTGGGGCATCTAAGGAAACTAAGTACAAAGAATTTTTAGCGGTAGCAGCCGAGAGGCGCAATCTTCGCGGCACGTTGAAAGATTTGATTGAGAAGGTCAAAGCTATGCTTCGTGGCTACCTGAAGTCTATGGGCCTTCGCGGTCCTTTCTCCGAATCTGACATTGAAATAATACTGCAGAACTCTGAAAAGAATTTACGTGGCTCTCAAGATTTGTCTGCGTCTGGATCCGATACGGCTAATTCTATGGGTAATGATGCCGGCATGGTTCCTGCGGCATCTTCTGAAATCAGCTTTGACAAAATATCTCCTGAATTCTTTTCACAGCTCTATGAAAACGTATCCTCTATCACTCAGTCAAAAAGTTCTCCTGAGCAATTGCTTGCTGCTATTCGTAAAAAGGGTGGTGTTAAAGAAGAGGAAATTCAGTGGACCGGGATTGATAAGTTTCTGGCTGGCAAGAAATCTGTGACCAAACAAGAGGTATTGGACTACCTTGCTGACAACATGGTTCAGGTTGATATGGTCGAAATTGCTGATGATGAGAGTGATTATGCGTCGATCAAGGAACAGATCATAAGAGAATACGCTGAAGAAGAAGGGCTTTATTTTGATAACGGCGGTGAAGGCTATTCATATTTGCTTGAGCAAGATTCTGAAGGGAACCCGCTAGATGCTGATGAATCTACGGTTGATCCAATAGAGGGCAGCTATGACGATATTATTAGCGAAATAGGAACTCTTGATTACGAGGAAAACCCTGATTCATTAACTGAATACAAGAAATACACATTGCCTGGTGGGGCTAACTACCGTGAAATATTATTTAAGTTGCCTGATGGTCCAGATCAGGACGCCGACTATAAATCGCCGCATTACACTAGAGAAAGAGCCAGAAACCTATTGGCCAGTGTTCGCGCTAATGATCGTGTTGGCCCGAATGGTGAGAAGATTCTATTTATTGAAGAAATCCAATCTGACTGGCATCAATCTGGAAAAAAAGAAGGTTATGGCGAAAAAGCTACTTACGAAATTATTGAGCCAACAGAATCGCAAATGGAAAAAGGCGATTACAATTATAGTGCTTTAATAAGATCTCCTAACGGAAGTGTTGTTAATTCGAAGTTAGGCTTTAATCTCCCAGATCTTGAGTCTTGGGCAAGCAAGCAAGTCTCTAGCGGCGAGGGGGGGATACCTGACGCGCCGTTTAAAGGGAATGCTTGGGTAGAGCTATCTGTTAAGAAGATACTAAGGATTGCGTCTGAAGGCGGCTATGATCAGGTGGCTTGGACTAACGGCCAGCAGCAGGCAGATCGGTACAGCTTATCAAAGCAAGTTGAAGTAATTAGGTACAATGCCGAAAAGCAAAACTTGCAAGTTTGGAAAAAAGACCCTGATAGCACTGATCAATACATGGAAGCTGAAATTGATGAAAGTGTAACGCCTGAAGACATTGAAAAATATATAGGCAAAGAAGCGGCACAAAAGATACTGAGCGATGACAACCAGAAAGATAACGATGGCTATTCAGTGCTTAAAGGGGATTCGCTAAATATTGGCGGCGAAGGAATGAAGAGCTTTTACGACAAAACTGTTCCCAATATCTTCTCGAAGGTTGTTAAAAAGCTGGATAAGTCTGCAAAGATAGGTCAAACAACTGTTGTTGACGATCAGGCCCAGCAAGCACTAACAATTACGCCGGCTATGAAAGATGCCGTAATGCAAGGTATGCCGTTGTTTAGTGCCAAAAGCAGTGATGGTCAGGCGCCAATGCAGGCTAGCGCGTTTGGCTCTATCAAAGAGGGTGATAACTGGGTAGACGAATATGGTGATTCAGCTGATATAAATAATATAGAAGACCAGGTAAATGAGCAGATAGACGCCGTAATTGGGATGATTGATAACGACAACCCTGCTGCGGCCAAGTTTGCTAGCGAAGCTCTTCCAAGCCTGATTTACGCAAAAGAAAACAATGTTCCTGTCAGCGACATAAGCATTAAGAAAATTCAAAATGCTGCGCTTAGGTATGAGGAAGGATCGACGCCCATTGCCCAAGAGGAAAATCAAAACTCTACGCAAATTGCGTTTCTTGAATTAGAAACTGAGTTTTTGCAGTCATCAATTAATGAAATGGAGCAGCGGCCCAGCAAAAGCATTGAGGTTCGCCGGCTAATTAAAAAAGATCAAGCCTTGCTCGACAGCTATAGCAGCGAGCTATCTGTGCTTAAGTCTGGGGCAGGCCCCGACATACTTGCAAGCGATGGCACTCCTGATTCAGAATTTGCCGCAGAAAACAGAGCTATTCGGGAAGAAGATAAAACGGCGTGGAGTAAAGCCAAAACTGAATTAAAGCGCCAGCTAACTGCCGGCGGGTTACTTCCTGACTCTGTATTTAATAGCAAGATAGCGCGTGACAATGAATTAGCTGTTGTGGAATTTGATGCAGCTCATTATATAGGCGAGCTCGAACGTGCCGTGCGCGATGAGTACGGAGTTAATGCAGGGGATCTTACAGAAACTGATCAATTTGCTTTATCTGAGGGCCTTAGCGGGAGCATGCCCAAATCGGTTAAACCTAAAACAAAAGAATCTCTTATTAAGATGCGCGTTCATATTGACAATATAAGCCAAGAATACATCGCTATTTTGCAGGAGCAGACACAGCAGTTATCCGCAAACTTAGATGAGGGCGAGCAAATATTGTTAAGCGGGTTTCTTGAAGCGGGTAATATTGAGGTTGTCGGCACCACTCCTGCGGCTAAGGGACAGGCTACCAGACAGCGCAATGAAATAATGAGTGTTGCACGTGAAACAGCAAAAGAAACCTGGGGCAGTGGTAAGCAAATGCAGGCTTCTCTAGGAAAAGTTGCCACTATTGCCGAAAAGATTTCCTTAATGGGCACTATTATTGCCAATGACGGCAAGTATGTTCATCGATCTTACAAGGCGTTCGACGATCCTAAATGGGCTAAAAAGGTTCCTGACAAAGTTTTAAACAATGCTCGTGAATATCTAGTTGAGCAGATAATGACTTTTGATGATCTATCTCAGGCTGACGCGCAAACTAGGGCACGTGTAGTTATTGAGGATATCCTGAAGGAAGGCACTGCCTATGACAACATGGAATCTTTTATCAACGAATCTAAGCTGGGCGCCAAGGATTTGTCTGTGCTTAAGCGTAGGAAGCAAATTGCGCCAGAGATACGTGAACTGCTAGGGGAATATCGCGATCCTCGAGTTAATTACGCAAAAACTGTTACCAAAATGGGCAGGCTTGTTTTCAATCAGCGGTTCTTAGAGCAGGTTCGAGAGGCCGGAATGGGTGTGTTCTTGTTTAACGAGGACGATAGGCCGCCAAACACCACTCAGATAGCTGCTGACGGCTCTGAATCATATTCCCCGCTAAATGGACTCTACACTACTAGGGAAACCAATCAGGCTTTTAAGGACGCTCTAGGCAAGGAACAGATGGCCGACTGGTATAGATATGTTATCCAGGTAAACGGCGCGGTTAAGTTTGGCAAGACCGTGCTTAGCCCGACTACTGCAGCAAGAAACTGGCAATCGGCTATGTTCTTTACCCTGGCTAACGGTCATTTTGATTTAACGCACATGTCTAAATCGGTGTCTGGATTTAAAGAATATTTTACTCAGGCTGGTGATAAGGAAAAATTAGACTATCTGCGCAAATTAAAACTGCTGGGCGTGGTGTATGACACGCCTTATGCCGGTGAAATGATGAGGCTTTTACAGGACTCCAATGTTGAGAACCTTATTGGCGGGACTCCTGCGGGCATGGGCGTAAAGAACGCTCTTGGCGTGGCTCAAAAATTCTATCAATACGGCGATGATTTTTGGAAGATAATCGGCTTCGAGAATGAAAAGCAGCTGTTAATTGAAAGCGGTACATCCGAGGCTGATGCGGAAATAGAAGCAGCTGAGAGAATTCGTAACACTTATCCCACCTATTCAATGACTGGCAGGGCCGTTAATTGGCTGCGTCGATTCCCGCTAGCCGGCACCTTTGTCTCGTTTCCGTCTGAAATAGTCAGGACCAGCTACCATATTATGAGATATGCCGCGACTGATATGGCGAATCCTGCTAGGCGGTCTATGGGTATTAGAAGGTTGTCGGGCATGGCGGTTGCTTCCGGCTTGGCGTATGCCGCTCAAGCTATATCCAAAAGTATGTTTGATATTGACGACGAGGAAGAGGAAGCGGTAAGGCTACAGGCCGCTCCATGGCAGAAAAACAGTAATCTGGTGTTCACTGGTCGTGATGAGAATCAAAATCTTCAATATTTTGATATTTCTTTTCTGGATCCTTATAACTATTTTAAGCGCCCTATCAATGCGATTCTACGTGACCAGCCTTGGGAGAAAGAGTTTGCCAGTGCTGCCAGCGACATGGTTAGCCCTTTCTTTGGAACTGACATAATGGCCGGCGCGTTGTCTGAAGTTTGGATGAATAAGAAGAGCTCGGGTGGAAAAATCTATAATGAAAGCGATTCACCGGTTAATCAAACCAAAGCAATGATGAACCATATAAGGAAGTCTGCCCAGCCTGGCATAGTGTCTAATCTCGAGCGCACGTACATGGCGCTCAATGGTGAGGTGTCTGCTTCCGGGAAGAAATATGACATAGGTGATGAGGCGTGGTCGTGGGTTGGGTGGCGTATGTCGACTCTTGATCCTAAAACGGCACTGCTTTATAGATCTTATGAATTCGGTGATGTTAAGCGTGACGCTACTCAGGTTCTTACTCGGGTGCTAAAGGATCGCAACGATATTGACGAAGGCGATGTTGAGGAAGCATACGAGCTATCCCTTAAGATTAGGAAGCAGGGCTATGACGATATGATTACCCTGGTTAAAGCGTCTATGAAAAGCGGTCTAACAGCTGGTGATGTTCGCGCAGTGCTGCGAAATAGCGGAGTTTCCTTGTCTGACGTTAATGCCTTGGTTACCGGTCGTGTACCTCCATGGGTTCCCTCTACTCAGCAGCAAACCTCAGCATACAGGAGTGCTCGCGCAGTATTGGGACCAGAAAAGGCGGCGGAGATTCGCCGTAGATACTCTCAGGCCAGAAAGTTGAGGCGCCCAATGGATGATTAAAACCGTAAAAAACAGGGTGGTTGAGCGGGGTATTGTTGCGGTTAGGTGATAGGCGTCAATGATACAGCCAGTACGTGTCTTGCCGCAGTTGTGGCTGCGATTAGCAGGCTTGCTAGGTTCTCTGATCTTCCTCCTATCAACAGACAGGACTAGCCTTTAAATTACGACTTAGCTCTCAATGACAGCGGTGGGTATCCTTGAGCTAAGAATTTGCATGGTTCCATTATTCTCTATGCCTAGAGCCTTAAATGATCCTACTTCGATCAAACCTCGCACTTATGGCTGCCGCTTCTCTGCGTCACCGTAAATGCTTTAGTCCCAAGGCAGGATTAGAGGCTCATCATGCCATTCTATGACAGTCCCATACTCAGGGTGTCCATGTACGCCCATCGCCGTGTCTAGGTCGGGCCAAACGCTTGTAGACCTAAGCGGGGTAAGCCATCTCAACACGCAAGTTCCATCACTGAATACAACCCCTTCATACTGAGGCTCATCAGGCTCGTTCTTCTGGTTGGCGTTGTGTGTTGCGTCCGGCACGTTCTTCCGGTACGCCGTGAATCGTCTAATATCGCCCACAATAATCTCTCCTAAAGTTAATTCGGGAGCCAAGTGTATTGCGAGTCTAGTAAGGTTTGATATAATGGTCGCGTCGATGACGCTGGATCGTAACTTTTCCTTACTGTCTGCGCGGAATGTACTTCTAATACACTCGACTATTTGTTTAAGAATCAGAGGGCCGAATCAACGACCCCCCAATAGACCTAAACACAAATACTAATTTACTCTCATTTCGTACTTACTGCAATAAAAACCCCGCGCAAAATCGGGGCTAGCGCAATCCTATCGGCTCCTATCTCAAGGGGGGGAACTGACAATCTTCCGCTTAAAGATACTTATCGGATGACAGGGCGTTACTCCTGCTAGATGTTTTGGTCTGGAGCCATTTCGGGCTGCGAAGGGTCTTACCCCTACGGACACGCTTTTTACTGCGGTGTGTGCCTTGAGTCGGCAGGGTGATTCACCCGTCCACCGAAATTCCTCCACCACATCCGATAAATACCCTCTCTCAAGTACTGCATGATGCTAACTAGCCTTAATTACTCGCTTAAATCATTTCCTATATGTAGCAGCCAGCCATTAAGCTTGTGTTCGAAAAATGCTTTTAGTGCGGCCCTTCCCATGCCGCCTTGTGCGGTTTCTGCGTCTGGATACTTACCGCCCATGAATTGTATTCTTTGAGTGGGGTTGTGGGGCTCACTCCCAAGCTCAAATAAATCTTCTACTATTTTTTCAGACATTTCTTCCGAGTTCATGCTCTTCCCCCTACTTCATTTGTGTAGATAATTAAGATACTTAGCGCTGCAATCGCTAGGAACTGCTCTGAGCTACATCCAGCGCTAAATACCCTCTAAGGGCTTCGGCTATTAAAACGTGAGGCGCTGTGCAGCGAGACTTCAATGGCTTTTT
>Ga0222664_1000647_pt1 | contig 17385 bp, 14 predicted proteins | sample AntAcemetagen604_FD_181147 | JGI IMG/M metagenome (GOLD analysis project Ga0222664, IMG submission 181147) | Saline water microbial communities from Ace Lake, Antarctica - #604 | ecosystem: Environmental > Aquatic > Non-marine Saline and Alkaline > Saline | place: Antarctica: Ace Lake...
TCACAGGACACGGAGCAGGGGCCGCCATCGCTCAAATTGCCTGTTTGGAATTTCCCTCTGTTCCCTCCAAGAAGTTCAAACCAGAAAAACCTTCTACCTCCAACAGTGGATTTATACCCATTCCAGCAAATAATCCAGTCACTCTTCAACGACCTCATGCGTATTTGTTTGCGTCCCCACCTGTGGGGGATACAAAGTTTGCTTGGCATTTTAACAACCTAACGGCCGAGTCCGTGGAGGTTCATATCGATGGGGATGTAGCCACTATGATGCCCCCCTTTCTCCTCCCGTCTTCCACCTATAGCGGAATGAAAGGGGTAACGACGCTGGACGATGTATTGGGATTAACGGACGCATCCCAATTAAGTGGTGGGGTGGGATTATTGAATCGAGTCTACCAATTTGGAAATTTTCCACAGATGGATCTACGGCAATTTATGACGGATGGGAAAGTGAATTGGGGGAAAGTAGGAGGACAAGCGGTATCGATAGCTACCTCTCTCAGTCAACATCGGGCGATGCGGGGGGCAGGGGTTTTTATGGTGTTATCCTACCTGGATACCTCTTCCCATGTGGACGAATTCCACACAGACCCTGGAAATTCGAGGGGATCTCTCGATATATTAACCCACGCCGTATTAGAAACAGAGGCTGTGCGCGCCCGACACGACCTGGATCATATTGTGGCTAAATTACAAAAGGTATCAGAGGAGAACCCGGATTTATTCGAAGCGATCGACAAGGAAGAGAAAGCCAGTTGGGATGAGTCAAGCCAAATACACGATACGAATATCTTTCAGTTTCCACCTAAGCTACCCCCCGTCCCAGTAGCAGGTAAACGGCCGGGTAAAGTAGTGGCGATCGGCCGTACGAAGAGACCTTGCCCACCAGGCTCGGTGTGTACTCTGGATGATTTAGATCCAGATTCTATTGTGATGATACCCGATCATGAAAAGATTAGACACAAGGAACAACAGCGTAGAAGAGCAAAGAAAAAAATGAAAAAGACAGAGAATGATTATTTATAGATCTGTACGTGGAATTACTTTAAAGACTAGTTTAACATGTTCTATACAATTAGAAGGGACTTGGCACTCTTGTGACGAGGATTGTCCCTCGTCATTATTAACAAAATAACGTACGAGTCCACTTGTATTTCTTTTTACGGTAGAAGCTTGGGGACTATCTGCCCAGTCTTCTACAAATCTACCTACTCTATTATTTGCCGGGGATGTCCCCGCAAAATGGCAATGTACTTTAATTTGTTGTTGTAATTCTACTTTTTCCATTAATAAAGGCGTCACAGGCCATGTAGTGATTCTATTCCGAGACAATCCTAAATCCGTAGGCACTACTATTTGTAGGTTATTTCCTTCTTGTTGAGCATCGGATCTAAATTGATCTCCTTGCATCATGCCTTCAATGGTAATATTAAGATGTCCATGATTGATATTCACCTTTTGTAGGACTCTATTCCCTCCTTCAATCCCATTTACCTTGGAGGTTACACCAACCTCATTCACGGCGTGGAGTAAATTCATCGTTGCCCGGTGAGGTGTCGTGGCACTGGCTACATGTCCAACGTTCCCAATCCCTGGTTCTCCTACGAGTTCCACACTTGCATTGACCAATTCCACGTCGCTGAATTGTAGATCCCCTGAAGTAACAAATTCTTGGCCTTGTCGCGTGACCCATAAGGTCATCAATTTTGAACGATGGGTTTGGTATCTCTGTGCTACCCCCATGGGGTTCAGTACTGCGTTGGACATTCTATATCTGACACTATAATAAAGTATATTGCTTTACTGTTTCATCAGATATAGATACAATGGCAGACGCGTTTTCAGCATTTAACCGACCCAAACCTCCGGAGGTACCAAGGGAAACAATGCCAGACCAACCAGTAGAAGGGGAAGAGATGATTAACTTTGGACCCCTTCGAAAACAAAGACTTCCCAAGGATATGTATATTGCCGTCTCTCCTGTTGGTTCCTTGAACCCAGTGAGTATCGCGTTGCCTGTGACCAATGGGGCCAAGGTAATTGTGTATGATATAAAGGATCGAAAGTTGGTGATCAATTCACGAAGAACCGTTCAATTACATTCGTACATGACGAAGAACGAAGATATCTATAAAACAAAGACTACGATTACGTTTCGGTTTGGAACAAAGATGTTGAGCACGAATGTTTTATTCGATGATAGTAGTACTCTTCATTTCAAACAACCCGAGACGGTGGACGACGAACCCATTCCAGAAGAGATCCCCAGAGATCCAGTAGAGAAACGGAAAGATGTCCCCGAAAAAGAGACCGGCGATGAAACTCCAGATCCAGTAGAAAAAGTACAAAAGGTAGTGGGATCCCGAGACCAAGCAGAGAAGCGAGATGAGATTCCTAGTAGAAGAGACTCTGATGCTACACCAGATCGGGCAGATAAAGTACAAGTTGTAGAGGAAGAGACCAACAGTTCAACGGTCACCGATGATGCAGTGGAAGGGGGAGAGACCCTTAGTTTAACGGCTACAGATGCTCCCATTCCCGTAGAGACAGAAGAACCCATCTCAGAGACGGATGTCAAACATATCGAGACAGAAGAAATAAGGGAGGAGACAGCCACAAAGGTGCCCCTGCCTGAAGAGGAAGTACCCGCGGAAACCTTTTTCACCACGAAAGCCATGCAGGAAATGGAGTTGAAAATGTATGAGAATCAATTGAAATCAGAAAAGGATTTCACAAAGCAGACGGAACTGATGACAACCATGAAAGCCTTGACGGCCGAGTTCGAGAAATCAACGAATCTTCCCGAACCCTTGAAACAAGCTGAGAAATTGAATTTGGAGATCATGGATGCCAACCAAACAGAGGAAGAAGAGATGGAAAAGGAACGCTCCGGGGAATTTCACAAGGATGTCATCAGCCCCCAGAATCTTTTATCGGGTGGAATTTTGGCGGCCCCTGAAACAATCAATGCGGCTGCGGGGGGTCAATTGAATATGGAAATAGCAGCCACGGTAGATCCTACAGCGGCCAAGGCTTCGGAGAATAAAGTAGCCTCTGGGATTAATCGAGAGGATATTGGATATCTTCCAGATGTCGACAGGACGAATCGAACCTCCAACGAAGAGCCTACGCATTCCACCTTGGGGAGTGAAGCCCATACAGATGTCATGGATTTAGCAGGGAATCATACGACGTCTACTTCTACGAGCGCCAATGCCATGGAACTGGTGTTGGAAGAAGTGTTACCCGTCGAGCCGATGAAGGTAGTGAAGGGAACGAGGGGAGTGTTCGACGAAGCCATCGATGTAGATAATCCCAAGACGGGAAGAAATAAGGAGGAGACAGCCTTGGATAAGAGGAATGCCATCCAAGCCATTGGATCCGATGTACCGGGTTTCAGTGAGTTGGCGAATCGATTAAGGGGTCAACTTATTTCAGACACGGAAGGGATGTTTATACCAGAAGAAGCCAAGAGTCGAAAGATTCTATTGGCACAATTACGAAAGGCCAATAAAGTGACCGATGTTCGGGTCATGGCTCCTCCAGGTACACGGGAGATTTTTGATGAAGTCGTGGGGTCGGAATCAACCGGAATGGCTAGCCCCGATGTAGTAGGAACCAGTGGATTTGGAGGGGCCAAAGTGTTTGTCCCTGGAAATTTATTAACCGATCTCCACGGGCGTCAACAGGGGGTCTTAAGTCTAACCCCCGCAGAAATGAAAAAGATCCGGGATGATACCCTTCCCTTTTGGAATGAATTTCGAATGGGTCGAACGTATGCGGGCGTGTACGAAGCGGAACGAATGCCTACTGGCTTATTAACGAATGATAAATCCAATATCAAGGCGGGTCAAATGATTCGAGAAGGCGTTTCACAGGAAGAAGATACCTTTGGAAATTTTATGCGATGGTTGATCCATGATAAACTAGACACCAGCCGACCTCGTACGTGGCGATTTATCTTGAGTACCGCTGCCGCACTGGGTCACAATGATTTATCCCAAGAGAGAATAAATTGGTTGTTAACGGGGAACCCCGAAGGATCCATGACTTCAACTACCCACTTTAAATTGTTGGACGATGAGAATTTTGACCCACTGGATCAAATTCCAGAGACCGAAGGTTTTTCCATGACTCCTCACGATGCCGCCAACCTTCATGCCATTGTGATTGGAAACCCTGAACCTCAAGTCCAATACCCTAGCCGAAATCAACACCCCTCGGCTGCCACGGATAACAGTATTCACCCTGATGGATCTTCAGGACCCGATCGTGCCAATCGATCGACCTTTACTGGGGTGCCCTCTTCGGTCATGAATATCCCTGATCCTCGTTATTCTAAACGTGGAGGGAAAGATGTACACAATATTAAGATTGCCACTGTTCGTAATCCAAAGTATGATCCTGCCTTGAAACCAGAGGATCCCAAGTATGAACTACCCTTTATTTCTAAAGAACTGCCCGATATTGGAGCAGGATCCAAGGAGGTCCAGGCGATGATTGAGGCAGCGGAAAGTGATCGTCTTCTTCGCTCGATTCCTTCTAAGCTCTATGCTCCTATCCATGCCCAGGCGTGTGATCGATACCTCGGCCATTTGAATTATCAACGCCTAGGACTGCCGATTGAAAAGTACATGAAGAGTTATTCTCAACATCCCTGGGGACCCGAAGACGTTGGACAGATGTATGATTGGAATGTGTATACCATGGCACTCTACGGTCAGATGCTGTATGCCTTTGTTACGGACATTCAAATGCAGCGCACGACCCCTGTGTTTGACATGACGACCCCTGGTGCGGTGGGAGATGAATATATGGAGATCAATGAACTCATTACAGAGTTGACAAAATACCAACAGAAGGCCGATGATCGAGGCGCTCGTGTAGAAGATGCAGGTGCTGGGGCTCGACCTCTTGAAGATCATTTGAATTCTTTCTTTGAGAACGAAAGTGATCTGAATAAACAAAACTTATTCAATGGAAATGCTACCATCATTGTCGATCCAGTAACTCCCTTCCCCCCTGCTCCTACTCCTGGCCCTGCTCCTGGCCCAACACCCATCGACCCAGCTGCTCACGTGGTTGATCCTATCTTTCCGGGAGCGGCTCCTTGGGTACCCGGAGAGACATGGCCTCAACAAAGTAATGGATGGCCCGATCCTCGTTTGAATCGAAAGGGTCGTTATTCACAAGCCAACGATCGACGAGCAGACCAGTCTAGAAGATTAAGCCCCGATAACGATACCCTTCCCCCTGGTGAAAAGGAGGAAGATCCCATGGCCAAGTCCACGACGCCTACCATGAATACTTCTGCCCTTCAAAGGCGTCCTCCGCGTATTGGACACCAGGAAATGAATTTCGGAATAAAGAATAAAACATTTTTATCCTCCAATGTAGAAAAAGATGTAGTGGATCGTCGTTCTCGTATGTTTAAAGGGTTTAATTCTAGATAGCTTATATCTGACACTATAGTATAGACAGTATGGACTCTAAAAAAGAAAGGATAGATGATAACGATTCTGTGGCCTCTGAGGTCCCTGACTCGATAGGGGGTACTCTTTCTAGGCTGCCCCCTGGAAAGCATCCTGCCTCTACACAGTTAGAAACGTTATCCTTTGATATATTACCAGAAGGTTTTTTTGTGATTGTATACGGGGCTAGACGTACAGGCAAAACCCATGCCGTTTCTGTGTTGTTAAAGGACGTCAAAGGACGATTTGATTTTGCCTATTTATTTAGTAACACTGCTTTATTACACGAAGGACAAAAGGGAGAGTTAGATTTTGATATGATTACACCCGACGCTAAATTTGAAGGATTTGATGGAGAAGCATTAGAACGTATTATAGAACGGCAAAAGGCTGTGATGTTTCATAATAATAAAACAGAAAAAAAACGTGATAAAAAACCTAATAAAACTCTTTTAATCTTTGATGATTTTGTACATGAAAAAGCCATTCGATACAGTAAACAATTTACAGAGCTTCCTGTCCTGGGAAGACATTATGAACTCTCTGTCATCTGTCTTTCACAGGGGTACTCGGCTGTGGCCAGTGGCGGACTGAATAAAGCAACGCGGCAAAATGCAGACATGGTCATGACGTTCCTTCCTCGTAGTTTAACAGACGTGGAAAACATGGCGAATTGGTACCTGACCAAAGATAAAGTGGATAATATGTGGTTTATTAAAAGTGTCTGTGCCGAGGAACATCAAGTGGTCGCCATTGATTTAACCTCTCCTCACGAGACAGAGTTCCCCAACTACTGCTATAAATACCAAGCGCCAGAGATCGTGCCTACCTATGAACTGGGAAAAACACAATGGAAGTTGTTAAAGGAAGAACAGAAACGCCAGAAGAAAGCGGCCTTGGCGTCCAAGGTAGAAAACGAACGAGCCTTCTTTGTGGGAAGGAATGAAATGGAGAAACGACAAAATATAGGTGTTGCCACAGGACAACCCAAACGTAAATTCGGGCGCATGACTTTGTTTGATGCAACCCGAGCCTTGTAATTTATATCTGATTCTATTTTAAAAGATGGAGAACTACGCACTTGGATATAACGAACGCAGCCTTCGTAGCTCTACTCTAGGAACACAACACCTGTATTATACACGAAGCCGTGCTCAATCCCCTGTACCTCCTGGTTTTCCTCTCGCGCCTATTATTCGTTCTACTTCTCCTTCTCAAGATGGTGAAAGCAAGTCCGAATCCAACAAAGAAAACACCCCCCCCAAGGAAGAGACCCTTAAAGAAGCCCCCGCCCAAGATGAAAAAGCCCAAAGTATTGACCCAGATCAAAGCACCAAGGAAAGCACTCCTCCCTCGGAAAACCCCCAAGAACCCAACCAAGAATGAGGACCAATTTATTACCAAGGCACCGGATGTATCTTTACAACCACATATTAGTATCGCGCTAGAAACCAACCATAAAGGGGGCTCTCGTGCTTCCCGTATAGACTTGAGTAATAATACTGTACCGCCTAATAAGAAAAGAAAGAAAAGTAGTACACCCGCACGGTATGGTTCAACCCAAGGACTCCCAGGTCCAAAGGCTGATTTTGATGCCCCTATTGTACGGGAATCACCCCGCGGTGTATCCGATTATAGACAGTTATTAGTGAATGGTCGTTATAACCAAGTTCCCGATGAATTTGGAGTTACAAATAAAAGTAGAATGCCTATGCAGAATATAACCCCCACTTCGGGTGGTAAATATAGTGGTAGAACAGGTCCTATCCGTTAAAGTTATATCTGATCCTAGTTTAAAGTACTAGAGGGTCTCTTATTGCAATAAAATAATAAATCCCTTTTCCTTTTTTTCTTAACTTTTCACCATGGATCTTGCTATCGAAGCCAATCGCAACAGTGCGTTGCACAATACCATGCAACAGGTATTGGATGTGTACAATCCTTTATTGCATAAGGCACGACCCACTGTCGTAAATCAAACCAAACATCGTATCCGTGTGAATCCTACACGATGGGGTAATACCCTTGATGCGTGGAACGGCCAGCGTTCAGTTCGATTTGATTTACCCCGTATTGGTTCCCTGGTAGACTTTTCACTTAAAACTGCCTTTAGAATTCCAGGAACTCAAACCTTAACCACAGCTCAAATTACTCAGAACGGAGATCGTAAATATGCCAAGTCCAGCAATACTCTGGGAGGTCTATTGAATACAGATGTAACAAGTGGAAATACCGCCCGTGGTCGATTAGATCGTCTTTATGCAGATCGTCTATTGGGTTTCAACATGATTCGAAGATACACCGTAAGTTCCAAGTCTCGTCAAATCTTTACAGCCTCTGGGGAATATTTATTGGTGCGATTTTCTCAAATGGACGCAGACATGAAAAAGGCCGTATTCGACTCGGTGACCCCCGTTGACGTCATGAACCCTGATTTAGATAGTATGTTTTACGCCCCAGGAACAACCTACACTATGTCTATCCCCTTGTTTATGTTCTTTAACGAACACATCACCAGTGCCTTGGATGTAAATTTCTCCGAAGAAGTGCACATTGATATTGAGATGCGTCCTCCCTCTCAATTGTTTTATTATGGTCAATTAGGTGACTTGAGTCAATTGCCAAACATGATCACTGCGTTAGAAGGGGGTGCCGCTGATGGAACCAATAAATATACTGGTGGAGATACTGGAATGATTGCATGGGATCAAGCCGTCTATGATGTGGGTGCACCCGGTGTCTCCCTTGTAGGAGCTGCCGGTATAATTATGACAAACGATGCTTCTATTGGAATTATGCAACAATGGACGGCAAACCACATCCGAGGAATCCAAGCTCCTTTTGATGATGCAGGCGCAGCCTACGGTACAAAATTTGGAGCCGCTACTTCAGGGCCCACGTTTGCATTTCCAGATGTAGATACCCTAGGAGAATCGTGTCAAATTCAATTCGAAGGGAATGCGGATTATATTGTCCAAGACACAGACGCCTACCGCGCCTTGAGAGCACAACAATTTCCAGAAGGAACTGGATTAACCACCATCGTGTACGATACCAGTCAAGAAACCTTTAGTAATTTATTTGCCAGTACTACGTTGAGTGGAAATTTATTGGATACCCGAAGTGGAGGTAGTTTTACGGATCCTGGATTGAGCGATAGTGGACTGAGTATTGGAAGTTCTACCCGATTTGTAGATCTGCAATTGAAGACCAACAACTTGGTGTTTGCAACTCATTTCATGGTGCGTAAACATTCTGATATGGGAGGGGATGGAAATTTAGCACCCGGTAATCTAGTGCCCCTCATTGGCGCTATTCCAACTGTAAACACAGTAGGATCTCATCAAATTTACACCCGTGCATTACCGGTGCATTACTTTCAATTGTTATCGGCTGGGCGTGTTTTGTACGAATCGGATGGAGATACTCAATTGAATTTAACCCAGTCTGGATTTTACAACGGAACTGGACTGGACAGTGGAATTAGTTCTTCTGGTCTTGAAAACAGAAATTTAACTGCCAATGCAGATATCAATCGTCAAAGTGGAAAACCCTTCAATGTCTATTCTATTAACTTTGGCCTTCAAGCATCTCGCCTGGAAAACACTGGCTCTTTATCGTACCAAAATACGAACAACCCCACCTTGCGTATCTACTTTAAACCAGATACTTGGGCGGAGTACAGCACCAAACCAAATGCCCTTGGGGGAGCAGGAAACGGTAATTCGGACTCTTTAACAGCCGCTGCTTTAGGAGTACAGGTGGACGTAATTCACGAGTTCTACAATGTAGTGACGATTAACAGTGGTAATGGTGAAATTACCTCTGGTCTTAACCAGTAAGGGGCCTAGGGCCCTATTATATATATCTGATAAGGTACTAAAGCAAGATGAGTTTTTCTACTGGAACCCCTCAACGCCGTGGTGCCCAAGCCGGGTCTGTTGGCCTTAGCCTAACCCAAAGTACACAAATCCCACTCCCTTTAAGACATATTTCCGGACCTCTTAAACCAACTTCCAAGAAACGTAAAGTAGTATCTATTGGAGACGACGATTCAATTGGATTAGTCATTCACGGAAAACATGGATTTGATAACTTTGAAGGCACTGACCCAGATGGTGCCACCCCTCCTGTTTCTGGATATACCTTACAAAACCCTGATTTTCCTGTTAGTTATAATGGCCGCGGAACCCTTAAATTTATATCCCCTATACGTATTACTACCGTGGACGGACCCTTGAATGTCAATGGAGAAGTGTATTCGAATTCTGGGCTTTTAGCACCCGCCGTTGTTAATACACCCGTTCAAGCATGGGCCTCAACCATTGAGATTGGAGCCACCGGTGCAGGAGCGGAATTTACCCTGGGGACCAGTTATGCCACGTATTTTCAATTTGAAGATAATATTACCTTACACGTTCATGCTGTGTGGACGGATAAAGGAAGTGTTGGAAACGGAGATACTATTTTTATAAAAGGCTTACCCTTTACCAACGAAGCCCAAATCGTTACTTCTGTAGCGGCTTCTACCAACATCACCCCCACAGAAATAGGATCTAGTTTTATTGTACGTGGGTCTGTTTCTTCCACAGAATTACAATTATTCTCTTTTTCATCCAATACTGGATTAGAAACAACCGTTACGGGTGCTGAAGTAGGCTCAACAGGAACCATTAGTTTTACAATGAATTATCATGCAGTAGTACCTTAATTATATATATATAAAATAAAACACTCTACACCAATTAAACAACTATAAAGTTTACTTTTAAATCACCGGCATTAATGGTCTGGGTCGAGCCAACTGTATTCGAAATTCGAATATCAAAGGATCCAGCTGCGATCGTTCTAACACTGGCACTAAATGAAAAAAATCCGTTACAACTCACTACAATCACCGAACTGGATACTACATAACTATTGGTCACTGTAAAAGTAACAGTTCCGTTCGCGGCAAGTGACGTGATCACTCCCATGGTAACGACCCCAGCCGATGCATTCAATGTAACCCCAGCCGTTGAATCCACTGCCGATTGAGTCACCGTTCCTTTTCCAGAAAATCGTACCTTTCCTCCTATGTTTATTATATTTGCAGCAGCCGCGTTACCAATATTAATGGCAGCCGATCTAGTAGAACTGGTTAATAGATTCGCTACACCGGTAACAGATGCATTTCCAATATCAAAAGCAGTCGCTGTACCCGAGGATCCAAGACCAATAAAAGAAGCAGCATTCGCCAACGCAAATGCGCCTGAGGATCGAATACGAACAGAGCCAGTATTGGCATCATCCCCAATGTTAATTTCTCCTGTTCGAGAACTATTGGTCCCAATTTGAATCGTTCCACTCGTCTGTGCCACTCCCATCCCAATGTTCCCAGTAGTAGTAGTATTTCCCAAGGTCAGAGCAGAAGAACCATCTCCAATGGAACAAGCCCCCGTTCCTCCTAGGGTTGTAGTTCCAGTCGTCAACAAACTGAGCGCGCCGGTATTCGCTGCATTTCCAAGTGTGATGGCTCCTGTCCTAGAAGAATTGGTCCCAATTACAAGGTCGCCACTCGTTTGAAGATTTCCCATATTGATATCACCCGTCGTCATTCCATTTCCTAGTGTAAGAGAAGAAGCATCATACGCAACAGAACATGCACCAGCTGTCTTTAATGAAACTTGACCAGTATTGGTGGCATGTCCAATCGTGATTGTTCCAGTACGGGAACCATTGGCCCCTATATCAATCGTTCCACTCGTCTGTGCCGCTCCCATCCCAATGTTCCCAGTAGTAGTAGTATTTCCCAAGGTCAAGGCAGAAGAGGCATCTCCAACGGAACAGGCCCCCGTTCCTCCTAGGGTTGTGGTTCCAGCCGACAACAAGTTGATCCCCCCCGAATTCCCTGCATGTCCAACATTAATCACGGCCGATCTAGTAGCACTAGTAAATAAATTTGCTACACCACTAACAGATGCATTTCCAATATCAAAGGTGGTCGACGCCCTTGCATTTCCAATCTCGATCAAAGAAGCATTGTTCGATAACTCAAGGGTTCCCGAGGTTCGAGCACTAACTAACCCAGTATTTGTATCATCCCCTATATTAATAGTTCCCGTTCTAGAATTATTGGTCCCTATCAGAATCATTCCACTCGTCTGTGCCGTTCCCATCGCAATGTTACCAGTAGTAGTATTATTTCCCAAGGTCAGAGCAGAAGAGGCATCTCCAATGGAACAAGCCCCCGTTCCTCCTAGGGTTGTAGTTCCAGTCGTCAACAAACTGAGCGCGCCGGTATTAGCTGCATTTCCAATTGTGATGGCTCCTGTCCTGGAAGAATTTGTTCCAATCATCAATGGACCACTTAGCTGATCTGTGGCTACTCGAATATTTCCCGTAGTCAAAGACGTACCGACTTCTACCGTTCCACCTACTGCTCCACCCAGACGTAATTCTCCCGCAGTATAGATTCTCATATTGTTGGTGCCGGTATGGTGTCCAATATTAATATCTCCCGTTCGAGAACTTCCATTTCCAATTAGAATCGTTCCACTCGTCTGTGCCGATCCCAACCCAATTGTTCCAGAAGTGGTTGTATTTCCCAAGGTCAAGGCAGAAGAGGCATCACCAATGGAACAGGCCCCCGTTCCACCTACTTCGATCGAGCCTGTGGTTCGTAGAAAAATATCTCCAGTATTTGAAGCATGTCCTATCGAAATATCACTTGTACGGGAGGCATTTTCTCCTATACTAAGAACCCCACTTGTTTGACTGGGTGCCAATTGGATACTCCCCGTCGTGACTAAATTTCCCAAGCCAACAATGGAGGTAGCAGCGTTCCCAATCAATAATTGTCCTCCTGTAGAAATTGATAACTGGCCTGTATTCCCCGGGCTTCCTATTTGAAGTATTCCTGTACGTGAAACTCCTGTTCCAATTCCAATTGTACCAGAGGTCTGAGCGTCGCCCATACTGATCGTGCCTGTCGTAGACGTATCCCCCAAGGTCAGAGCAGAAGAACCATCTCCTACACGTACAGCACCTGTAGTCACGAGATTAATATCTCCAGTGTTGGCTGCATTCCCCAGAATAATATCAGACGTACGACTGGTGTTCGTTCCTAGGTTTAACACCCCAGAAGTCTGCCCTTCCCCAATAGATACTTCACCCGTCAATACATTAGGCGCTAGGGCTAAGCCCGTAGAATTGGATTTAGTGCTGATTGTTTGAGACATCCTATGCTTTAGTATGAGATCAGATATATATTTCATATCTGATGCTGTTTAAAAGGAAGTATGAATCATGTCAATTGAATCTTCCTCTTCTATCCCTTCCCTATGCAAGGAATGCGGACACAATCTTCTAGATTACGAGGCCGGGGGGTTGACCCCAGAGGGACTCTTTTGCCGGCCCCGCCGTCGATCATCGAGCACATTGACCCCGAACGGCTTGATTCCATTGAAACGATACGAGTTTCGAGAGAGGCCCCTTGGGACGAAAGCGGGGAAGAGTTACTACGTCTATGGATGGATGCTGCCAGAAAACATGCGGAAGAACACAGGCTACGAGGATACCGCCTCAAAAAGTTCTACCGATTCACTGGAATCTTATCGATCCTAAGTGCTGCCATCTTATTTTTTGCTGCGGGTATTCTCTTCTCTCCCGACGAATATATTAATGATATTTTCCATAGAGCCTTTACGCTGATTAATTTAGTAATTATTAACCTTACTACCTTTATGGGCTTTGGCCCTCGATATCAAGAACATTTCGAGTACGAAGGTCGTTACAACAAATTGGTCTGTGATCTACAAGAAATATTAGCTACACATGGGGAATTCAGATCCCCTAAAGATAAAACCTTGGCAGAATACAAGGAAGTGATGGGAAATCTCCTCTCCATTGCCCCTGAAGTGTAACAATTATATCTGAACCAATATTAAAGAATAGTATATATAGACCATCATGTCATGATGCCGGGCCCCCCACTAAGTCCAACGTTTACCTATAACGGAACCCCCGACTCAAGAAAAGGAGATAAATTTAATACGCTAGATCGTGTTATGATACAGACTCAACGATTTTTTACCAGTAAAGATACAGGAACACACGCTAGAACACCCTTGAAAAAACAAATCCCTCGCAATAGTAACGAGGGTCAAGGAGCTGGAGGAGATCACTTCACCACTTCGAATATAGTAGTTAATTAAAAGAATATACATACCATGAACCATACAGAGGAACAAAAAGATTTATCAGAGGAAGATCGCCCAGAAACAGAAGGGCTCGTTACTGATCGTGCAATCCGCGAATTCAGTGATGGATCACTTCGGGCACAAACCAATCAAATTGGCACAGAAGGGTATAAATTCAAACTTAAGCCAGATATCGCGGCGGTCAGTTCCTCTTTCGCCTACCCGGAATCCCTTGTCCATGCAAAGCATCCAGTCCAGGATTTCTGGGTATACGATGGCGCGCACCCAGGACTCACTGATCGAGGTAAAATTGCAACTTCTCTGGAACAAGTACTTCCAAACAAGAGAGTCACAGAGCAGGAATGCGTGGAGTGGAATCGCGTCGGTTCTAAGAAGGGTTGGATGTTTAATGGACCGCCCCAGCAAGACACTCCTGGATACTCTGGTGAAAATGTCGCTACTCATACAAGTGATGGATTTATTAATCGGGTGCGTGAAAATAAATGGATGCCCATGGAACGTTCCTTCGAAAAACAAGGACTTGCTACAAGACAGATGCCGGCAATTGACATTGAGAATAACGCAAGGGGAATTGGTACCACAGGAAGTGGTTCAGGTAACGGCGGAATGTCTGGTGGATATCGAGAAGTTAATTCCGAAAGATTATCCCGTTTACCGATCCCCATGGCAAGGTACAATTGGACCGGATCTAGATTGGCAGGAACTGGAAGAGAGGATCAAGGAGGAGGAGCTCTTGGAAACGGAGCTGGTGGATACAGAGCAGGATATAAAAGTGCCTATCCCATCCGTCCCTCCTTTCCTGTACGACGGACCACCGGTCTTTCCAAACTCACCCAAAACGCAGCGTAAATATTTTCCAGTTTATATCTGATGCTATTCTAAAGGATATAAATGATAGAAGTTTGTTTGATTTATTTTTATTTTGTTATTTTATTTTTAATAGTTCGACTTATAGAATGTCTTTTAAACCTAGTGATGCCAACGTGATTGTAGATGGAATTTTCGATGATTTAATTAAAATATTAAAAAAGAGAGTTATAAAGTCACCCGAATCAACAACCGAACATGTGAACGAACAAATGGCCCTGGTGGAATTAGTGTTGAGCAGAGTCTCCGAACCAAGTAAGAAAAGGAAATCTAAAGATTGTAAAACAAAAAGTAAAAAGAAATCTAAGACTGATTCAAAGGACGGAGCGCAACCGCAAGAGTCGAAGGATCCTCAAGAGATCGCGCTGGCCTAGAATCATCTATAAATTTCTTAAGTTTATACCAATACGAATCATATATAGCTAGTTTAGACTTATCTTTAATTCCTCTAATAAAAACTTTCAACTCCCCTCTATTTATTTCTTCGCACATTTTTCCAAGTATATACCGGATAGGCCAAAACATCCGTGGCTTTCCCATCTTTGAATGATTCCCAATATAATGTGCTTCTTGAAAAGGTATGAATTCTTGTTGATATCTTCGGTACACCGTCCGCATTGCCTCTACTTCTCTACTCGTTACTTTAAATTCAGGTCTACCCCGTAGACGATTCGCAATTTCATATTTTAATTGGTAATATGCGCTATACCCACCCAATTGTAAACAAGTAAAAACATTCTCACTTGATACGTGTACTCCTCTACCCAACACAGTGCGACAATAAGCCATTATTTTCAAAGGTATAGTTCTAGAACCCGTAGATGTAAAATCACACAGCGTTTGTGAAAAATGTTCTTTAAATGCATAATGATGTGTTCGATTTGTATTATACCTATCCCCAGTATGAAAAGTATATTCGTGATCCATTAAATAATGAATACTAAGACCACAGTTTGTACACACCTTTGTACTCTCTCGATCATTATAGTGAAATTGAACATTACAAGAAGAACAAATATCTGAATGGGTTGGTTTAATTATTTTATATTTTATACACTCTTTTTGGCATTGATCTACTAGTTCTAATCGTTTCATGGTAATCATACACCACTCAGTGCTACCTGTTTCCGCAATGTCCAACTCAATACGAAAGGAGAAATCTTCGTCGTTAAACGCTTCAACAATATGTTTTAAATAAGGGTGGTTACAAAATCGGACCCACAGTCCATACACCGTTCGAATCCCTATATATATTAAAAATAAAATTAGTCTACGAAATAACATACAACTATAAAACAACACACTTATTCTTCTTCTTCTCCACCACTCAATTGGGTACCTTTAATCTCCTCGTCTGAAAGCACCTCCTTTTCAAATACAATGGAATCATTTAATGTCTTTGAAGTTTTTTTTGAATTACTGGATACACTAGAAGAATCCTTTGCCTTCTTGCGTCGCTTAGCTGGTTGTTCTAATCCTTCAAACAAAGTAGCATCCACAATTGCCATACGTTTTTCAATAGGAATAACCCCTTCAGGAGTCGTATAAGGGATATTCTTAAGAATAATAGAACCATACGTTTTGAAATGAAAGATGGGGTACACAATTTTACATCCAGAAGTAACATCCTTTTCACATTTCCATTGTAGAGCAGATAATACAAGAGAACATCGCGCTTTCCAGTTACAGTCCTTGTAAAAATCAGAAAGACCCAACTCTAAAACCTTATCATTGTCGGCCAAATCAATTCCACTTGTTGGGTATACTACTGTACCATTGACTGTGCGCGTTTTGATCTTTTTACTATTTTCATCGTATAAATATAAAAAGGCAGTGTCCGTACTCTTACCATCCAGATAAGGTTCTGGTACGGTTACATCAACATACCATTTATTAGATTCATCCCCATATAAAGCAGGGCCAAATGTACGGGAAGGGGCTTGGTATTCTTTCTTTCCGTCAAAGCTAACGTTATTGTAGTCTACAGGGTTAAGCATGTGTTGTGTGGCGGAATGCACCTTTGTTCCATCTTCCAAGTCAAAGATAGACTGATACCACATAGATCGAGAAACGGGACTAAAATCCTTGTTCCAAGCAGTTAATACACGACGACACATTTCCATTACATCCCCTCCTGATTCTTTGTCCAAACCCATCTTTAATTTCTTAAACACTTTTTTGTTCTTTCCTTGGATTGCATCAATCCCTCTAATCTTGTGCTTACCAGACTTGGGCAAATCTGTAAAATTGACTCGAGCCATGGGTCTTGGCCCTAGTGCCCCCTCCCTCAAATTGACCGAAAATACAGTAGGATCATGAGATTGTGCTTTAAAAATGATATCCTTCGTCTGGTTGTCTACACTGAGTAAGTAGTCCATGTTTGAAATTTGAAAGGTAAAGGTTGACTCTTTTTGTTGAAAAAAGTTTTGGTTTTGGATTTGTATTTGAGAAATGAAAGTTGGTTTTGATTTTTTCAGGTCGACTTTTCCAACTTTGACAAAAAAGAACAAAAATAATTTTTGGAACTCCTCCAAACTACTCCTAGTCTTCCTCCTTCCTATCCTATACCCCTTTACAGGGGAGACTCTTTCTTCCCACCACCCATTTTTGTCCTTTCGACCGTTCTCGTTCGGGTCCTGGAACACTTTTGTGGTTCTCGTTCGGGTCCTGGAACCTTTTTCTGTTCTACCTTGGTGCCTCTTCTAGATTCTGAATACATAATTCGCGATTCTTCTAGATTCTGTCAACATACGGGTACCGAACCACGCTATTGGTCTCTGTTGCGAAGCACAGAAATCTAGCCGTAACCCTAATACAAGACCCGAAATCTCATCTATTCTCCCC
>Ga0222664_1000648_pt1 | contig 17373 bp, 15 predicted proteins | sample AntAcemetagen604_FD_181147 | JGI IMG/M metagenome (GOLD analysis project Ga0222664, IMG submission 181147) | Saline water microbial communities from Ace Lake, Antarctica - #604 | ecosystem: Environmental > Aquatic > Non-marine Saline and Alkaline > Saline | place: Antarctica: Ace Lake...
AATAGTAGGACCATCATCACCTGGAAATGGATTTTGATTTAGTCTACCATTGGTTACTCCTAATACACCTATAATACCGCTTTTCATTATTGTAAGTTCAGCGAAAGGCTCTGTTGTAAAAGCATCCATAATATAATTACCAACAAATGGGTTATATATGGCTCTTGCATTGTCAGAACGTCTAAAATGCGCATCACCATAGTTTATGTCATCCATACCAAACCTTAATCTGGCTATTTCCATAAATCCTCCTAAAAATCCTTCTTTAATAAAATTGAGGTTATCTATTTGAACATACCCACCTTTTACCCAAGCCTCTGTATGATGACGAGATGATAAATAAGTTCTTAAATGCATTCTTACCCCATCCGCAAATTGAACATCTAAGTTTAAATTAGCTGTAGGTAGGTTTACATTTGTTCCAAGCTTTGGGGCTTGTAATGACATTCCAAATGAATCTGTTGCATTAGAAAACGCATTTGATTGAGAAATACCTTGCATTTGAATGGCAAAATCTCCCCCTACTCTAACTTTTACGGCATCAAAAGGTACATCGTCTTTAGGAGCTTCAAATACATTTAGTCCCTGTGATCCAGGAAGTCTAAAATTTTGTAGTTCAGGCTGTTGAGCTAAGGCTCCAATTGCTAGTAGCGCAGCTACTGAAGTAAATACTGTTTTTAAAAAATTTGTTGTTTTCATGGCTTTCGGTTTAAACTTATTAATTTGATTTTAATTTTTAAGAATTAGCAATTATTATATTAAATTTTATGGTTACTTGATCTCCTGTGGTTATTGTGCCCCACATAACTTCTGGAGGCTCAACTCCAAATGTTGACATATTAAAGGTATGACTACCATTTATTAAAACGCGTTCGGTTGTTTGAGGACTTATTGTAATAGGAATACTAATATTTTTCTTACTTCCTGTAATAGTAAGGTCGCCTTTGGCTGAGTAATTAGTTTCGTTAATTTTTGTAATTTGAATATTAGTGAAAGTTACATTGGGATATTTATCATAACTCATTGCCTTATAGGTATTGTTATTCATGGCATCCTTACCACTTTCTAAACCTTCTACCGGAAAAGTAAAAGATAAATTATTTGACTTATAAACTCCTTCTTCTAAAGATACTGAGCCAGTGGTATTAATTTGCTTAACATGAATTTCCCAATCATGTATTGTTGAGGTACCATCAATGGTAACACTGCTTAAACCTGAGTCAACTTTAAAAGAAGTTAAGGCTAAGAAAATTAAAATTCGGGTGGTTATTAAGGTTAACATTTTGCTTTGTTTTTATGATACAAATGTAGAAGTGCAAACCCTGCTAAAAATTGCCAATTGTCATTTATTGACACCAAACTAATCACCATCAAAAGTGACAAATGTTACCTTTAGATTTTAATATTGTGATAATTATCACATTTTACTATTGTGAAGTATTTCTAACTGGGCTTTACCTCAATTTTAGGGTTTAATTGTGTAAGTGCTTGTATAAACTGTTGCTTATTTTTAGGAGATATGATGATTTCTCCATATTTACTATATTTTAAATAAAGTCTATCAAGCGAAGCGGCAGGTGCCGAAATAAAATTATGGGTTGGTTCAATAAGTTTTATTTCTGAAATTTTAATTTTCTTGAAATAAAAAAATCCACATTGAATAAATAATTCATTTTTTATTGTAATAATATACCTGGTTAAAAAAATTAAATGACAAATAAATAAAATTGAAAGCAAGCACATAAATACAGCCCAATATTTACCTTCCGTTAAACCTAAGCCAGCAAAATATAAAAAGAGCAATATTATTGGAATGAAGATCCACCATGAAATACCGGAGTAAAAAATATGTTTTACCCTTTTTTCAATCATCTCCCACCTTTTAGCATTTTTCCTCGTTTAACCAAATAACCTTGTAATACTTGATGCAAGCCTTTGTTAATATCAGCCTCTATATAATCAATTGCGTATTGACCTGCTTTAAGTTTAATTTCTTTATCAAACTGCTGCATTTGTGTTTTGTATAATTCTTTTATTGCAGATGGATGCAGTTTAACCTCCTCACCTGATTCTAGGTCTATAAATTGGGTTGGCCTATTTTCAAAGTTAAAGTCTAGTTCTTTTTCTTTATCAACTACATGAAATAATATAGCTTCATGTTTATTGTGTTTTAAATGTTGCAATGCAAGGAACAACTCATCTAAGTTTTGCTGGCTATCCATTAGGTCACTAAAAATAATTACCAAACTTCTTTGGTGTATTCGCTCCGCTATTTGATGAATTGATTCAACAATAGATGAGTTTTTATTGGTAATTGGTTTTTCGATTACATCATTTAACATGGCATACAACATATTTAAATGTGTATGGCTAAGTTTTGCTGGAGTTAAATCTTCAACCTTATCTGAAAAAATACCTAACCCAACTGCATCTCTTTGTTTCTTTAACAATTCAATTAAAGAGGCTATTGCATAAGCTGAAAATTGACTTTTATTAAAAATGTTTCTTGCTTTAGCATCCTCAGGAAAGTTCATTGATGAACTGTGGTCTAAAACCATCCAACATCTTAAATTGGTTTCCTCCTCATATCTTTTTACAAAATGCTTATCAGTTCTAGCAAATAGTTTCCAATCTATATGCCTGGTAGATTCGCCAGTATTGTATAAACGATGCTCGGCAAATTCAACCGAAAACCCATGAAAAGGACTTTTGTGCAAACCAGTAATAAAACCTTCTACAACTTGTTTTGCTAGTAATTCTAAATTTCCGAATTGTTCTAAAAGGGCTCTATCAATTGTTTGTGCCATGCAGTAAAAATAATTGTTTTAGGTTTTGGGCAAAAAAAAACCCGCGTCATATTTAATGAGCGGGTTTTAATTCTTAAGATTCTAATTATAATGCGGCATCAATTTTTGCAGCATAATTTTGTTTTGGAGATGCTCCAACCATTTTATCAACAACTTCACCATTTTTCATGAATAAAACTGTTGGAATGCTTCGAATACCATATTTCATAGAAATTTCTGGATTTTCATCAACATTCAATTTTCCAATTACCGCCTTGCCATCATAGTCATTGGCTAATTCAGAAATTAAAGGAGAAACCATTCTACAAGGTCCACACCACTCTGCCCAAAAGTCTACTACTACAGGTTTATCTGATTTTAAAGCTAATTCTTCAAAATTAGCATCGGTAAATTCTACTGCCATTGTTTATATATTTTAATTAATAATTTCTAACGCAAAAATAGTTAACAAACAATTAGCCAATGTCTAAAACCTGACACATTGTTAGTTCAATTCAAACTCCAAATATGGCCTTTTGTTTAACTCATCAATTAAATTATTTGAAAGATTAACACCCTTAGATTTTGAATAAAGTTCAGTTTTAAGGTTTTCTTCAACATCTACAATTGAAAACCGCACCTTACAAGCTCCTGCTTCTAATTGCAATAAACTTTCAATATCATCAATTTTTTCTTCTGTCAAATCTGGAAGCCTAAACTTAAGGGTAAGCTTTTTAGCCATTTTTTCTCTTATTTCAGTAAGCAACTCCATACTTGTAATTTTAAATTCAAGGTCTGTATTGCCCTTCCAAGGTTTTTCTTGAATTTTCCCCTTTACAAAAAGCATAAAATCTTTACCAACGTATCTCCTAAACTTTATGTAATCTTCCCCAAAAAGCAAACATTCATAAGTACTTACGTAATCTTCTAAAGTAAACCTACCATAAGGTTTTCCTGTTTTGGTTGTTAAATCTATTTGCGCTGCAGTTATAATAGCTGCGGTGGTAAATTCTCGGTTTTTATTGGTTTCCATATCTTCTAAAAACCCTAAATTACCATTGGTAAAGTTGTCAATTTCTAACCTGTAATCGTCAAGCGGATGTCCGGTAATAAAAATACCTACAACCTCTTTTTCTTTTTTTAATTTTTGAATTGTTCCCCATTCTTCGCAAATAGGTAAAGCAGGCTCGGGTATTGAAACCGCCGATGCTTCGCCGAATAATGAAACCTGTGAGCTATTTTCACTTTCTTGATGTTTTGCCCCAAATTTTATGGCTTTTTCTAAAAAGGTTGATGAGCCTTCTTCATTAAAAAACATAGCCCTATGTGTACCTGGAAATGAGTCGTACCCACCTGCTAAGGCCAAAGCTTCTAAAGTTTTTTTATTGGATGCCCTTAAATCAATTCTTTTGGTTAAATCGAAAATAGATTTGTATGGCCCTGCGGTTTCTCGTTCTCTTACAATTGCATCAACTGCATTTTCGCCTACGCCTTTTATAGCACCCAAACCAAATCGAATTTGGCCATTTTGATTTACAGTAAATTTTAAAACCGATTCGTTTACATCAGGACCTAAAACTTTAATTCCCATACGCTTACACTCCTCCATAAAGAACGATACCTTTTTAATATCATTCATATTATTGGTTAGCAATGAAGCCATATATTCTGGCGGATAGTTTGCTTTTATATAAGCTGTTTGAAAAGCAACCACCGAATAAGCAGCAGAGTGAGATTTGTTAAAACCATACTCGGCAAACTTGATCATTACATCAAAAATCTCATCTGACTTTTCGGCAGGAATGTCATGATGTTTAAAGGCACCTTCTTTAAAAACTTCGCGTTGCTGTTGCATCACATCCATTTTCTTTTTACCCATCGCCCTCCTGAGTAAATCTGCTTCTCCTAATGAATAGCCGCCTAACACCTGAGCCGTTTTCATAATTTGCTCTTGGTAAACCATAATTCCATAAGTATCTTTTAATACCGGAATTAGCAATTCATGTGGATAAACCACCTCTTCTTGCCCATGTTTACGCTTGATGAATGTATCTATAAACTGCATCGGCCCTGGCCTGTAAAGGGCATTCATGGCGATTAAATCCTCAATGTTATTTGGTTTTAAAAGCTTGAGATTTTTCTGCATTCCAGTAGATTCAAACTGAAATGTTCCATTTGTTTCTCCTTTTTGGTAAAGATGAAAGGTTTTTTCATCGTCAAGAGGAATTTCATCTGGGTCTATTTTTACACCGTGTTTTATTTCAATTAAAGAAATTGCATCTTTAATTATGGTTAGGGTTTTTAAGCCTAAAAAGTCCATTTTAAGCATTCCCGCATCCTCAATTACCTTATTGTCATATTGGGTAATTAATAGGTCTGAGTCTTTTGATGTACTCACAGGAATAAACTTAGTCATATCATCAGGTGTGATGATAATTCCGCAAGCATGTGTTCCAGTATTTCTAATTGAACCTTCAAGAATTTCAGCTTCCTTTAAGATACTTGTTGCTGCATTATTTCCATTGTAAATTTCTCGGAGCTGCTTTACTCCATCCATATGGTCTTGCCTAAAAATATCTTTCAGTTTCTTTTCTTCAGTCCTAAAAATATCAGGAAGTTTTGAAAAATCAGGTATAAGCTTGGCAATTCTATCTGCCTCAGAAAGCGGTAAATCCATTACCCTAGAAACATCTCTAATAGCACTTTTTGCTGCCATTGAGCCATAGGTAATAATTTGAGCTACTTGGTTGTAGCCATATTTTTTAAGTACAAAATCTATTACTTTACTTCTGCCTTCATCATCAAAGTCAATGTCAATATCGGGCATACTTACCCTTTCAGGATTTAAGAACCGCTCAAAAAGTAAGTTATATTTTATAGGGTCTATGTTGGTAATACCAATACTAAAAGCTACCGCTGAACCTGCTGCCGAGCCTCTACCTGGACCAACAGAAACGCCCATTTTTCGGGCTTCAGAGGTAAAATCTTGAACAATTAAAAAGTATCCAGGAAATCCCATTTCCTGTACAATTTTCAATTCATGATTTAAACGGTCTTCTACTTCTTGGGTAATTTCTTTGTAACGTTTTTTGGCACCTTCAAAAGTTAAATGCCTTAAATAATCGTCCTCTGTTTGAAATTCTTTTGGAATTTCAAATTGAGGTAAAAGAATATCTCTTTTTAGGTCGTATCTTTCAAATTGAGAAACAAGCTTTTCAATATTATCGATAGCTTCAGGTAAATCTGCAAATATTTTGCGCATTTCTTCCTGACTCTTAAAATAAAACTCGTGGTTTGGGAAACCAAAACGTTTGCCTCTGCCTCTGCCTATTTCTGTTGATTTTAATTCACCATCTTTTACACAAAGTAAAATATCGTGAGCTTCGGCATTTTCTTTATCTAGGTAATAAACATTGTTTGTTGCTATGTATGGTATTTTATACTTTTTACTAAACTTTAAAAGTGTTTCGTTTACCCTTCTTTCTTCTTCTAAACCATGTCTTTGTAATTCGATGTAAAGGTTTTCACCAAATTGGTCAACATACCACTGAAAAGCCTCTTCGGCTTGAGTTTCTCCTACATTTAAAATCAACCAAGGTACTTCAGCCTCTAAACCTCCCGTTAAGCAAATTAAATTTTCTTTATACTGAGGTATAATTTCTTTATCAATTCTTGGGAAACCTGCATAAAAACCCTCTATATATCCTATTGAAGAAAGCTTGGTTAAATTGTGGTAACCAGCCTTATTCTTTGCAAGAAGCGGTAAAGTAAACCTTCTATCGGGGTTGTCTTTTGTAAATTTTTGAATTGTTCTGTCTTTTGTTAAAAAGAGTTCGCAACCAACAATAGGTGTTAAATCATTTTGCAGAGCTTGACTTACAAAATTAAATGCACCAAACATGTTACCTGTATCTGTTATTGATACAGCTTTCATATTTTCACTAACTGCTTTTTTAATTAATGATTTTACATCTACCGTACTTTGTAATACCGAATATTGTGAATGAACATGTAAATGGGTAAACTCAGCTGAAGTTGTAGGCTTTACAGACTCGTCAATTTCTATAGTAATATCAGCTTCTTGTTTCTTTTTTGGATTTACTTGCTGCTTAACTTTAATTTTAGCAGGCTTTATTGGGTCAGGATTTATTGAACGAAACTCTTCAATAAAATTATGAGGTTTTCCGTATAAATCAGGAGTAATAACATTTAGCCTAACCAACTCGAAAAAACACCTTGTTGTTGCTACAACATCTGCAGTGGCATTATGGGCTTCATCAAAGTTGGCGTTAAAAAGTTTAAAATGTAGTTCAGAAAGTTTTGGCCATTTAAAACCTCCTCCGTAACCTCCAGGAATTTGACAGTATTGCGTACTTGTTAGCTGTGTATCAAGTGTTGGCATTTTTACTGAAGGTGATTCAATTTCTTTCCTTAGGTACTCACATCCAACTATAGGAATATCAAATGCAATGTTATGACCAACAAGGTATTTTGATTTTTTTATTGCTTCATTAAATATTTCAAGCACTTTGGCAAGGTCATGCCCTTCGTCAATTGCTTTTTGTGTGCTGATTCCATGAACTTTTTCAGCTCCATATGGTATGTCATAGCCTTCGGGTTTAATGATATAATCCTGAGCATCAATTAACTTACCAAACTCATCGTGCAATTGCCAAGCAATCTGCACCATGCGAGGCCAGTTTTCAAAATCGGTTAACGGAGCTTTTTTGTTTCTTGGAAACCCGGTGGTTTCAGTATCAAATATTAAAAACATCTATATTAAAGGCTTGATTTTGCATGCGTTAACATACTTTTAAAAAGAGCTTTAAAGGTAAAAGTATTTTTAACCTATTACCTTGATGTTGATAAATAATAGAAAATTACAGAAACAGGAAATTTATGGTAGAGAGATTAGATAAAACTATCACTCAAGAAAGAAATAGCAATTAATAACTCCTAATAGAATTGTTTGAATTTAAAAAAGTATTCTTCTGAATCTAATTAAACATTAAATCTAAAATGCATAATATCTCCATCTTGCACTATGTATTCTTTGCCTTCAACATGTAATTTGCCTGCTTCTTTACAAGCATTTTCAGAACCTAAGGTAACATAGTCTTCAAATTTTATTACTTCAGCCCTAATAAAACCTTTTTCAAAATCTGTATGTATAACTCCAGCAGATTGAGGAGCAGTAAACCCATGTTCAATTGTCCATGCTCTTACCTCTTTTACACCAGCTGTAAAATAAGTTTCAAGCTTTAACAATTTATAGGCAAGTCTAATAAGCTTATTTACACCCGGTTCTTCTAAACCCATTTCGTCTAAAAATAGTTTTCTATCCTCATAACTATCCATAGCTGCTATTTCTGCCTCAATGGCTGCAGAAATATAAATTACTTCTGCATCTTCATCTTTTACGGCCTCTTCTATTCTTTTGGTATATTCATTTCCGTTTATAACCGAAGCTTCATCAACATTGCACATGTAAAGAACTGGCTTGTCTGTTAATAAAAATAAATCTGCTATATGTTCTTTTTCAGACTCCTCAACGTCACAACTTCGGGCAGATTTTCCGGTTTCTAAATGGGCTTTATACTTAGACAAAACTTCAAAAGCTTTTTTGGCATCTTTATCACCTGTAGCTGATGCTCTTTTTAGTTTTTCAAGCTTTTTATCAACGGCTTCTAAATCTTTAATTTGAAGTTCTAAATCAATTACTTCTTTATCTCTTACTGGATCAACACTGCCATCAACATGAATAACATTGCCATCATCAAAACACCTAACAACATGTATTATGGCATCGGTTTCTCTAATATTACCTAAAAATTGATTTCCTAATCCTTCGCCCTTACTGGCACCTTTAACCAAACCAGCAATATCAACTATTTCTACAGTGGCTGGAACAACCCGTTCTGGCTTTACCAAAGCTTCAAGTTTTTCTAATCTAGGGTCGGGAACATTAATTACACCTACATTTGGCTCTATTGTACAAAACGGATAATTTGCTGCTTGAGCTTTTGCATTGCTTAAACAATTAAATAAGGTGGATTTTCCAACATTTGGTAAACCGACAATTCCGCACTTTAAAGCCATAACAATTATTTTTAATGGGCGGCAAAAATAGCGTAACGAAAGCTAAATTTTGCTATTTTTTAGAAGCAAATAAAAAGAGAATTCATTCGTTTAAAATCTTGCAGTGAGGCCTTTAATTATAATTTCATTTTTAATACTCTTAATTGGTTGTAAAAAACCAGTAAGTAAACCACTAAATAATTTTATTACTGTTTGTGGATATGGAAATTCAAACGCCCAGTATTATGGCGATGAAATTGATAAATCTTTATTTATTTCAGGCCAAATTACAAATCAAACAAAAGACATTCTTTGGGCCAATTATAGCTTAACAGGGGAAAAAATATTTGAGAAAAGTATAGATTTAGGCTCTGATGAAATAGGCATAATGTTTAAACAAAGTTCAAATGGGCTTGCAGCACTAATTGGCAATCAATTAAAAAACAACCTCACTTCAAATGGTTTTTTATTGCTAATTGATTTGAAAGGGAACATAATATCTAAAACACTTATAGGCGAAGGCTTTAATACTAGGGTATCAGATTTATTAGAAATCTCTACAAATAGGTTTTTGATTTTAGGGGAAGCAACAAAATTTGGGTCTTCCAACAAACAAATTTTTATAGCTGAAATTGATTTAAATAACCAAAATAAAATTATAAAAACCCTAAATATTTCTAAGGATAAAAACCTTTATTTGGAAGGTGGAACAAGTTTAGCTCAAAACTTAAAAGGAGAAATATTTGTATTTGGGTACACTCAAAGTAAAATAGATGGCGATAGAGATTTAACATTTGGAAAACTTAATTTGAACTATGAGTTTGAGTTTGATACAATTTACCAAGTAAAAGATTATCAAGAAGGCCAAAAGATGATTGCGCTTCCAAATGGAAATTTTTGCTTGGCAGGGCACACTGCTGAAACTGACGTTTTACATAATATTTTTGCAATGGAAATAAATGAAAATGGAAATCATATTTGGAAAGAGCAATATGGAGGAGAACTTCACGAAGGCGCAGAAGATTTAATTTTAGGTAAAAATGGAAACCTTTTTATTGCCGCAAGAACGAACAGCTTTGGGTTGGATAAACAAAAAGCAATTTTAATTGAATGCACTTCAAAGGGAAAAATGATCCATTATTTAACTTTTGACAACCATCCAAACATCTATATTAATAATATCATCGAAACCGAATTAAACACCTACTTAATCGGAAAAGTGATGACTGGATTAAATGAAAATGAGGATTTTATCATGATAAATGCCTCAAATTTTTAAAAACACAAAAAGTTATTGTTATTTACCTTCTATTTATTAACATAACTTTTTAAGGCCTTTTCAAAATTCTACTTTCGTAAAAATTTTGATTTTTTCCTTATAACTTATGGCAAACACTACCCAGCTCGAAAAAACAGCATCCCAAATAAGAAGAGACATTGTTAGAATGGTTCACGCAGTTCAATCGGGGCATCCCGGAGGTTCATTAGGGTGTACTGACTTTTTTACAGCACTCTATTTTGAAATAATGAATCACAAGCATTCTAATTTTAATATGGATGGGAATGGTGAAGATTTATTCTTTTTATCGAATGGTCATATTTCGCCAGTTTGGTATTCAACCTTAGCCCATAGTGGTTACTTTGATAAATCAGAATTAGCAACATTCAGAAAACTAAATAGCAGGTTGCAAGGCCATCCAGCAACCGAAGAAGGTTTGCCTGGTATTAGAATGGCTTCAGGGTCTTTAGGCCAAGGCTTATCTGTAGCTTGCGGTGCAGCGCTAACCAAAAAATTGAATGGAGATAAATCAATAGTTTACACTTTACACGGAGATGGTGAGTTGCAGGAAGGTCAAATTTGGGAAGCAGCTATTTTTGCAGCACACAAAAAAATTGACAACCTAATTTCTACCATCGATGTAAATAAAAGGCAAATTGATGGGGATGTTGCCGATGTTATGGATTTAGGCGATTTACGAAAAAAATGGGAAGCTTTTGGCTGGGATGTTTTAGATATGGATGGACACAATATGACTAGTTTGATTGAAACCTTAAACCTCGCTAAATCAAAATCTGGAAATGGCAAACCAATTATGATTTTAATGAAAACAGAAATGGGTCAAGGTGTTGATTTTATGATGGGTTCACACAAATGGCATGGCATTCCACCGAGTGATGAACAATTGGCAAATGCATTAGGTCAATTAGAGGAAACTTTAGGTGACTATTAACTGTTGGCAGGAATTTTGGGTAACACCCAATAAATCATATTTATGTTGAAGAAACACATTTTACTTTTTCTTCTTTTTACTTCGGCTTTGTGTTTTCGAGCTGCCGCTCAAAGACCGATAACCAGTAAAACCACTACCAATAGGATTCTTTTTATTTATGATGCCTCAAACTCTATGAATGGAACTTGGCAAAGTGGAAAAAAGAATGATATCGCCAAATCATTAATCTCAAAAGCTTTAGATAGTTTAAAAGGAAATCCTAATGTTGAATTAGCACTACGAGTTTATGGCCATCAATTTGATTATAGAACAGGACAAAATTGCGAAGACACCAAATTAGAAGTACCATTTGCCAAATACAATGTAGATAAAATAAAGGCCAAGCTGAATAAAATCAAAGCCCAAGGAACAACTCCAATTGCAAAAACCTTAGAAAAATCTGAAAATGATTTTCCTCCATGCGATAATTGCCGAAACATAATTGTTTTAATTACCGATGGAATTGAAGAATGCGATGGAGACCCTTGTGCCGTATCAAGGGCTTTACAAGCAAATGGAATCGTATTAAAACCTTTTGTTATTGGCATCGGTTTAGACCCAAATTTTATAAAATCTTTTGAATGTATTGGAAATTACTTTGATGCGTCCGATGAAAAAACTTTTCAAACAGTTTTAGGAATTGTAATTTCTCAAGCATTAAATAATACCTCAGCCCAAGTAAATCTTTTAGATGCAAACCAGAGACCAAATGAAACCAATGTAAATATGACTTTTTCAGATATGTTTACAGATAAAATTATCTACAATTTTATTCATGCACTAAATTCTAAAGGATTACCCGACACCCTAAAATTAGAGCCTTTACATACTTATAGAATTAAAGTCCACACCATTCCTCCTGTAGAAAAAGATTCAGTAATTATTACACCTGGAATCCATAATATTATAGGAATACCAGCCGCTCAAGGATTACTTCAAATAAAAATGAGTGGTTTGGTTAAAAACAATTTTGATGTTATTGTGCGTAAGGCTGAGGATATGAATACCCTTCATGTTCAAGAAACAAATTCTGAAGAGAAATATCTTACTGGTAAATATGATTTAGAAGTACTCTCCTATCCAAGAGTAAAATTTAATAATGTTGAAGTTTTACAAAGTCATACAACAACTATTGAATTTCCTGCACCTGGAATTGCAACCATATTAAGGTCAACCAATGGAAGAACTGATATTTATAAAGAAGAAAATAATGGCCTTACTTGGGTTTACCAATTAGCCGAAAACTCGAAAAGTGAAAACTTGTATTTACAACCTGGAAATTACAGAGTAATTCATAAACCAAAAAGTGCCATAAGCTCTTCTTTTACAACAGAACAGAAATTATCCATTAAATCAGGTGCGTCCACCACAATTAGATTTTAAAATGAAAAAATACTTAGTACAAAACCAAAAAGACACCCGCTCAGGCTTTGGTGCAGGACTCGCAGAATTAGGAAAAGAAAACCCAAATGTTGTGGCTCTTTGTGCAGATTTAACAGGAAGTTTAAAAATGAATGAGTTTGAAAATAATCATCCTGATAGGTTTTTTCAAGTTGGAATTGCCGAAGCCAATATGATGGGAATTGCAGCAGGAATGACTATTGGAGGGAAAATTCCATTTACAGGAACTTTTGCCAATTTTAGTACAGGCCGTGTTTATGATCAAATTAGACAAAGTATTGCTTACTCAGAAAAAAATGTAAAAATTTGTGCTTCGCATGCAGGATTAACATTGGGTGAAGACGGCGCAACACACCAAATTTTAGAAGATATTGGATTGATGAAAATGTTGCCAAACATGGTAGTTATAAATCCATGTGACTTCAACCAAACAAAAGCAGCAACCAAAGCAATTGCTGCTTATCATGGTCCAGTATATTTAAGATTTGGAAGACCAAAAGTGGCCAACTTCACACCAGAAAATCAAAAATTTGAAATTGGCAAAGCAGTTATGCTAAATGAAGGTAAGGATGTTACCATTATTGCTACAGGGCATTTGGTTTGGAAAGCCATAGAGGCAGGCCAAATATTAGCTGAGGCTGGTATTGATGCTGAAATAATTAACATACATACCATTAAACCATTAGATGAACAAGCCATATTAAATTCGGTAAGAAAAACAAATTGCGTGGTAACTGCTGAGGAGCATCAAATGAACGGCGGTTTAGGAGATAGTGTTGCTCAATGTCTATCGAGAAACTTCCCGGCCCCTCAAGAATTTGTGGCCGTTAATGATAGTTTTGGCGAAAGCGGAACTCCTGAACAATTAATGGAAAAATATGGCCTTGAAACTTCAAATATTGTTGAAGCAGCAAAAAAAGCAATAGGTAGAAAATAAGTTGGGTTTATATGAACAACCCAAAAGTTGATAACCAAATTAAAGCTTATTTAAATTCTAATCAAGAGGAAAAAGCTTTTAGTCTTTTGGTTGATACTTACCAGAAACAAATCTATTATCAAATTAGGCGAATTTTAACATTTCACGATGACGCTGACGATGTATTGCAAGAGGTTTTAATAAAAATTTGGCAAAACCTGCAAAAATTTAAATGGGAGTCGGCCTTAACTTCTTGGTTTTTCAGAATTACAGTAAATGAATGTTTAGGGTTTATCAGAAAAAATAAAAAAAGACTCAATCAAATTTCTGCGTCAGAAATTCAAAATTTACTTGAAGCTGATGTCTTTTTTGAAGGCGATGAAATAGAACGAAAACTACAAGCCGCAATCTCTCAACTACCCGATAAACAGAGAATCGTATTTACTTATAAATATTTTGAAGACTTAAAATATGAAGAGATTCAAAATATTCTTGGTGGTTCCGTCGGCTCTTTAAAAGCCTCTTACCATCATGCAGTAAAAAAAATTGAAGAATTTGTTACGAATAATTAAACCTTTTCTAATAAAAAGCATCCTATTGTTGTGTTCAACCTAGAAAGTCATAAAAAAACAATTCAGAAAAACTCTTTTGCTACTCCAGAGAATTACTTTGAACTCAATAAAGAGAAAGTACTTTCTGAAGTAAGAAAGACAAAAATTATTTCTCAAAAAAACAATAATTACGCTGTTTACTATTTAATAGGTTCAGCCGCAGCTTTGCTTATTCTTATATTTTCAATTTTCAATAATTCTTCAGAAGTAATTAATACACAAAATCAAAACATTTCCTCTACTGATATTCCTTTTGATTATTTTGATGACATTCCTCTTGAAGAATTTGAAAATGAATTACTTCCAAAAGACACTTCTAATGCATTGACCATAAATTATTTAATTGAAGAAGAAATATCCCTTGAATTAATTGCAGAAAATTACACCCTATGAAATCAATAACTCCAATCTTTATTTTTCTTTTTGCTTTTCAAATTGCATTCGGTCAATTACCAATGACAGAAAATCCTAATCTAGGAAAAAATGCCATTTATCAGCAAAAAAGAGAAAGAATTGAAGCCATGAAAATTGGTTATATCACTGAAAAATTGACACTAACTACAAATGAAGCTCAAAAGTTTTGGCCTGTTTATAACGAGTTTCAAGCGAAACAAGAAAAAATAAAAAAAAGCTGGCGGCAGTTTGAAACTGGTCAAATTAAACCAGAAGAGTTAAACGACGAGCAATTAAACGAGGTAATGAAAGCAAAAATTGACTCAAAAATTGAAGAAGCCAAATTAGAAAAGGAATACCATCAAAAGTTTATTGATGTATTAGGTATAAAAAAAGTTGCAGCCTTTTATCAAGCAGAAGCAGGTTTTAAAAGAGAATTATTGCAACAACTCAAAAAAGGTCCAAATCATTAATTTCATAATATTTATTTTGCCTTGTGAAAAGTAAAATTTTTGAATTCAAAAACTTTTTAGGCCAAACCACCCCTTACCCCTTAGGTATTGAGGTTTCTCATGCAAAAGGCAGTTTTATTTACGATTCTAATAAAACCCCTTATTTAGATTTAATTTCAGGTGTTGCAGTAAATAACCTCGGCCATAGTCATCCCAAAATAATTGAGGCTATAAATACTCAAATAAATCAATTTATGCATGTAATGGTTTATGGTGAGTTTATTCAACAAATTCAATTAGATTTTGCCGAGAATTTAAGGAGTTTTTTACCAAAAAGTCTCAATTCAGTTTATCCAGTTAATTCAGGTACAGAAGCCAATGAAGCTGCCTTAAAGTTGGCCAAAAGAATTACAGGCAGATCAAAAATAATTGCCTTTAAAGGAGCTTACCACGGCAGTACCCATGGTTCATTAAGTGTTAGCAGCAACGAAAACAAAAAATACAGATTTAGGCCTCTACTTCCTGATGTAAATTTCATTAAGTTCAATAACAATTCTGATTTACAAAACATAGATAACAAAACGGCATGTGTAATTGTAGAAACAGTTCAAGGCGATGCAGGAGTTAGAATTCCCAATAAAAATTATTTGAAAGAATTAAGAAACAAGTGCAATGAAACGGGCACCTTATTAATTTTTGATGAAATTCAATGTGGAATGGGAAGAACAGGTAGAATGTTTGCTTTTGAACATTTTGAGGTAACACCTGATATTCTTACACTTGGTAAGGCATTAGGTGGAGGTTTGCCTATTGGAGTATTAATTTCAAGCAAAGAAAATCTAGACTTTTTTGCAAATCATCCAATGTTGGGACACATTACAACCTTTGGAGGAAACCCGGTTTGTTTAGCATCTGCAAATGCTGCATTAAAAATTTTTAAAACTGAAATAAATTTTAGTGAAGTAGAAAAAAAGGGAGATTTTATTGAGTTTAACCTCAAGCATCATTCAATAAAAGAAATAAGACGCATCGGAATGATGTTCGCTGTAGAATTTGAGAATGCAGAAATAGTTCAACAAATTGTTGAAGGATGCCTAAAAGAGAAAGTAATAACCTTTTGGTTTTTATCTTGCCCTGAGAGTTTCAGATTAGCTCCACCTTTAAATATTAGCTTTGATGAATTAAAACTTGGAATAGAAACAATAAAAAAGGTAATAGATGAAGTTTGTTAAAACCCTAATATTATTATTTATTTCATTGGCGAGTTTTGGTCAAGAAACTAGAATGAACCATGAAGGAAAGACCTTATTGCTGAATATTGGTGGAAATACTGAAATTGAGCATTTGATTTTTAATGAAATGGATTATCCAAAAGAAGCCCTTGAAAAAGAAATGGAAGGGGTTGTTTCATTTAATTTTTTGCTAAAACAAAATGGGCAAGTTATCAACCTAAAAATAACTGGCAATAATTTAATTACTTTTCAAGAAACTGCAGAAGAACTTTTCAAAAAAATTGATTGGATTAAGACCGTTAAAAGGCCAGAAAACTACAACGTTGAATTTGCTTTGATGTTTAATCCAAAAAAATTCAACAAAATCGCAAAGAAAAGAGGTTATATGTTGGTTCCTACCTCAGAAATTGAACAATCAAATTCATATAAACCTATAAATTTTAACGAAGTTGAAATAAAACCACAACCAATTTTTAATGAGGGCAATTATCGCTCTGCTGATCATTATTTTAACTCTAAAATTAGATATCCAGAATCTGCAGTTCGCTTGGGATTAAAAGGTCCTGTTGTTATGGAATATATCATTGAAGCATCCGGGAATGTTACAAACATAAACGTGGTGGAATCTATTGGCGGTGGTTGCAATGAAGAAGCGAAACGCGTGCTTACATCCTTAAAATGGAAGCCTGGACAACAAGATGGAAAAGTGGTTCGGGTTAAAGCAAAAACACAAATGATGTTTGGTTCGGGGTATTAAACTGCTTTCTGTTCAATTTCAATAAAAATTTTAGCAACAGCCGGACAAACCATTGTATTTTTCTCTGTTAATTTCAATATTTGTTTCTGTTTAATTCTATCTGTATGAGGAAACTCTGCACAGGCTTTTGGTCTAACTTCATAAATAGTGCAATAATTATTTTCATCTAAAAAAGTACAAGGTAAGTTCTTTAGTACTTTGTCTTCATCTTCATCAATTTGAAGGTATTTTTCTTCAAACTCATGAGGTTTCAAATTCAAATATTTTGAAATTCGTTTTATATCAGTTTTGATAAATAATGGCCCAGTTGTTTTGCAACAGTTTGCACATTTTAAACAATCAATTTCCTTAAAAGCCGACTCATGACCTTCAAAAATTAAATCATCCAATTCATTATCCTTTTTTTGAGATAACTTCTTAAAAGTTTTCTTTATTGACTTTTTATTCTTCTTGGCAGAATTTAAATAAGATTGATAT
>Ga0222664_1000649_pt1 | contig 17369 bp, 14 predicted proteins | sample AntAcemetagen604_FD_181147 | JGI IMG/M metagenome (GOLD analysis project Ga0222664, IMG submission 181147) | Saline water microbial communities from Ace Lake, Antarctica - #604 | ecosystem: Environmental > Aquatic > Non-marine Saline and Alkaline > Saline | place: Antarctica: Ace Lake...
ATAGAAACCAAACTGAAAACTGGGGAAGTAATGTGAATTTATCTTACAACACCAGACAAAATGAATTTGGAAATTATATGCTTCAAGGCTTTTTGTCTACCTACCAAAAAACAACAATTTCAGTAAATTACTTAATTATTCCTCAAGTAAACATGTCTGTTTTTGGTACAGCATCTTTTATAAGGCAAAACATGCCAAATGGGTTTAATTACCAAGAGCCACTATTTTTTATAGGAATAAAAACCAATTTGTTTAATAATTACACCCAAATTTAGTAAGAATTATCACTTTGTTTGAGTTTGAACAATTGGTATCTTTGCCGCTTTATAGTAAGAAATAAATTTCATTGGGAAAATTTGAAACACTGGAAGTAAGTTCCTCACAAATCATAAAAGCAAAAATTCAAGATTTATCGCTTTTAGTCAAACTTAGATTATCTTTTTTGGTTGTAATATCAGCCGTTTTAACCTATCTGTTCGCAGCAGAAAGTTTTAGCTGGTTAAAATTAGTTGCCTTAATTTCAGGAGGCTTCCTAGTTACTGGGGCTTCAAACGGTTTGAATCAGTGGCTAGAAAAAGACCTGGATAAAATGATGGATAGGACAAAAAATCGTCCTATTGCAGCCGAAAGAATGACTAAAAAAGAAGGTTTTTGGATTTCTGTTGTTTTAGGTATTATAGGGCTAACTATTCTTTTTGTGTTTTTAAACCCATTAAGTGGCATTTTAGGAACGCTCGCTTTATTCACTTATGTCGCTATTTATACTCCGTTAAAAAGAATTACGCCTTTTGCCGTTTTTGTGGGGGCATTTCCGGGTGCTATTCCGCCAATGTTGGGATATGTGGCTGAAACAGGAAGTTTCGGTTTGGTGCCAGGTTTGTTTTTTGCAGTGCAATTTATTTGGCAATTTCCTCACTTTTGGGCCATTGCATGGAAAATAGATGAAGATTATTCAAAAGCTGGTTTTTCTTTATTACCAAGTAAAGGAAGAAAAGACAAAACATCAGGATTTTTAATATTCATTTACGCATTATTTCTTATTCCAGTAAGTCTTACCCCATTTTGGTTTAACATTACTGGAACAATTTCGGCCATTTCGGCGTTAATCTTAGGATTATGGTTTGCTTGGTATGCACTTCAATTATATTTAAAATTAGAAGATAAAGCGGCAACAAGGTTAATGTTTGCTTCATTTTTTTACCTGCCAATCATGCAATTAGTTTATTTATTAGATAAAATATAAAATGCAAACAGTAGATATAAACGCAGAATTTAAAGCGGCTAGAGCAAAAGCTGCAAAACCAATGCTTTGGATAGGCATTGTTACCATGATAATGCTTTTCGCAGGATTGACTTCAGCATATATTGTAAGACAAGCGGAAGGCAATTGGCTTCAGTTTAACTTGCCTTTGCAATTTTATATTTCGACTGCATTTATTGTTTTAAGCAGTGCAACAATGCTTTGGTCAGTTAGTAGCATAAAACAAAACAATTTAGCCAACCTTCAACGTGGACTATTAATTACTTTTTTATTAGGAATTGGTTTTGCTTGGTCGCAATTTGCTGCTTGGGGAGATTTAATTGAAACAGGCATTTTCTTTACTGGTGCAAAAAGTAATGCTGCTGGAAGTTATTTGTATGTAATTTCTGGAGTTCATTTGGCTCACTTAGGTGGAGGTTTATTATCCTTGTTATTTACATTTATCAAAGCTTACAGAGGTAAATATTCTGCAGAAAATAAGTTGGGTGTAGAGCTTGTTGCAACTTATTGGCACTTTTTGGATATTTTATGGGTTTATTTATTGTTGTTTTTGCTTTTTATTCGTTAAAATTGCAACAACTAAAAAATCATTCTAGATGTCCGGTGAAGCTACAAAAGCAATAGACACAAATATACTGTGGGGCGGAGGAAGGTCTCCATTTAGCGTAAGTTACGGTAAAATGATGATGTGGTTTTTCCTCATCTCAGATGCATTAACCTTTGGAGGCTTGTTAGCTTCGTTAGGATTTATGAGACACAAATTCGCTGATACATGGCCTGTCTCTGAAGAAATATTCTTTCATTTCCCTTTTACACACGCTCATTTACCATTAATGTATGTAGCATTGATGACGTTTATATTAATTGTTAGTTCAGTAACAATGGTACTAGCAGTTGAAGCGGGTCACAGAATGGATAAAAAGAATGTAATTCTTTGGTTATCACTTACTGTGGTTGGAGGTTTATTCTTTTTAGGCTCACAAGCTTGGGAATGGAGTTCTTTTATTGCAGGACCAGATGGTGATTTTTCTACTTGGCTTGATAATGCATCCCTTACCAATAACCCATATTTAGGACCAGATGGAGTTCCTGGCGCTGTCCATTATACTCAGTTTTTCTTCTTTGTTACTGGATTTCACGGAACTCACGTATTTAGCGGTGTTGTTTTAAACTTCATTATTTTAATGGGTGTAATCAATGGTAAATATGAGAAAACCGGCCATTACGAAATGGTTGAAAAAGTTGGTTTGTATTGGCACTTTATTGATTTAGTTTGGGTGTTCGTTTTTACTTTTTACTACTTATTATAATTCCTTAAAAGATGGAAAGAGACGATATTATTGAATATTCTTTAGATACGCACCACTCTGTAGAAGAGGGTAAAAAAATCAGAAAGAAAATTTGGTTTGTAACAGCTTTATTAACCATTATTACTGCAGCTGAGGTTTTATTGGGTGTTTTTTGGGCAAATATGGGAGTTCCATGGAGCTTGGTAAAAATCGCCTTTATAGTTTTAACATTGGTAAAAGCAGGATACATTGTAATGGTGTTTATGCATCTAGGAGATGAAAGAAAAACCTTAAGGTGGGTTATTTTAGCACCTTATGCGTTATTTATTATGTATTTACTTTTCATATTATTAAATGATGCCAATGTTCTTTATAATGTGAGACAAGTATTTGGCTTATAATTCATGCAAAATACAGCAGTAAGAAAGTGGCTCTTCCTCTTTTTTATTTTACTTTTCCCTTCACTTCTTTATGTTGTTCTTTCCACCGGAAAACACCAAATAATTAGGTTGCCATATTTTGGCCCTAAGGAATTTGTGGCTGATGATGATGCTAGGCGGGTTGACACTACCTTTTATAAAATCCCAAACTTTGCTTTTATTGATTATTTGGGAAATGAAATTTCAGCATCCACAATAGCCAACCAAACAAAAGTATTCTCCTTGGTTTGTGCAAAATGTGAAAACTCATTTTCAAAAAGATTACTTGCCGAACAAGCCCAATTGCAGCTTAAGTTAGAAAAACGAACAGATTTAAAATTTGTAACACTAATAGTCGATGCAAATAATCTCGATTCTTTAGAATTTCAAGCATTCATAAAAAACTCAAATCCAAATGATAATGTCTGGAAAATTGCTGTTTTAGATAATAAACTTGCAAAAACCTTTGCAGAAAATAGTTTACTGCTTGATAATTATTTTGAAAACAAAGGCTCCAGTACATTTGTTTTGGTTGATAGAAATAATCATATTCGGGGTTATTTTAATGGCGAAAAATATTTGGAAGTAAAAGAATTAGAAGACGCAATTAAAGTATTAAAAGCAGAAGAATTTATCCCGAAGAAAAATTCTTAAATATGGAGGGTGTTACTGTTAGAAAAGAAAGTAAAGCAATAATTTGCGGAATATATGCCTTTACAGCAGTAGTATTTATTCTGGTGATTTTATTACATGAGATGCCATCTCCAGGCAACGCTCCTTCATTTATTGGTATTTTCCCAAAGCTAAATTCTATTATTAATGGCACTTGTTTTCTAATTCTTGTATCATCATTAATTGCTATAAAAAACCATAAGGTTAAAATTCATAAAAACCTGAATACATTGGCAATGTTACTTTCAATGTTATTCCTATTGTCTTATGTTTTTTACCATTTGTTTGCTGATGACACAAAATATGGAGGAGATTTTTCAGGAATTTATTATTTTATCCTAATAACCCATGTAATTTTAGCAGGCTTATCACTACCTTTTATCTTGTTAGCCTACTACAGGGGTTTTATTGGAGATATTGCAAAACATAGAAAAATGGTCAAGTTTGTTTATCCTGTATGGCTTTATGTTACCTTCACAGGTGTGCTCGTCTACTTATTACTTTCTCCATATTATGCATAAAAAGGTTTTATTTTTTCTTTTTGTTTTTGCAGTTGTATCGTTGGATTTATCGGCTCAATGCTCCATGTGCAGGTTCGCGGCTGAATCATCTTATGCAGGAGGTTCTGATATAGGAAAGGGGTTAAATAATGGTATTGTTTATATCATGGGCTTGCCTTATATTATTTTAGCAACTTTAGGATTTGTTTTTTTTCGAAAACAAGTAAAAGAATTTTTAAGCTCTTTATTTTCTAGAGCTAATTTGAACTAGGATTATCTACGGTTTTTACCCTAGCTTCCCTCCGAGTATTCATGTATTTTTTGCAGATAAGTTAAAAATTCAGATAATTTATTCTGTCAATTTTATAATTTGGCCTTCCTCAAAGCCTTAATTATGAAAATTTTCAATCAAGCCGTGTTTTTTCTAGCAGTATTAGCTAGTTCAATTAATTCAAGTTTTTCTCAAATTTCTTATGAGCATCATTTTGCGATAGGGGGATTCTTGGCGGATGAAACAAAGGATATTGATTACGATCAAAATGATAATATTTTAGTTGTTGGCTTTTGTCAAGGGCTAGGCACAAATAATCATGCTGTAAGCGACACGCTTTCGGGAACAACCACATTTACAAATTACGGAGCTAGAGATGGTTTTGTGACTAAAATAAGTTCCAATGGTTCTATTTCTTGGGCAATTGGTATAGGAGGAGGAGTTACCACCACAAACGAAGAAGCTCTTTGTGTTGCAGCAGATGATACTGGCAATGTTTATATAGGTGGTTTTTTTAGTGGTTCAACTATATCAGATGGAACAAATACAGCAAATGGAAGTGGCCAAGATAATGAAGCTTTTTTACTAAAATTAGATGCTCTTGGAAACTCCCTTTGGGTTAAATCGTTTGGTTTTTCTGGAAATCAAGCAATTAATGATATTGCCATTTTACCAAATGGTAATATTGCTATTACAGGAACAATAGGAGATTCTATATCATTTGGTGGAAATCATCTTATTGGTTCAGGAGGAGTAGATTTGTTTTTAACTTCACTAAATCCTAGTGGTAATTTAGTTTGGCAAACTCAAACAACCAATGGCAATAATACCAATAAGGCTAGTCAAATTGCTGTTGATAATAATGGTGATATATATTTAGGAGGGGAAGTTAATGGAAACGGATTTTCTGGAACAGGTTCAATGTTTGGTGGTTATTTAGCCAAGTTCTCATCCTTAGGCAATGTTATTTGGGATAAGTCAATAGCAGGTGGTGATAATACTATTGCTGCTATTTCAATTGATGGAAATGGTTACTTATATGCTTCAGGTGAGTTCCAAGCACCTTTAGCAATTTCTTCAAGTATTTCACTTTCTGTAGCAGGTACTTCTGATGGTTTTGTTGCCAAATATGATACTTCAGGAATATTTCAGAACGTAATTCAGTTAAAATCCTCAGGACAAGATCATGTAAATGGAATATTTACACCAAATGCAAAAGATGTGTTTTTTACAGGCTCGTTTGAAGGTTTCCAAGTAGAGTTTTTAGATTCTTCAGGTGCTTTAATAAACGATGCCTTTCAAATTGGTGGCGAAGATTTTTATTATGCCCAAACTACAGATTCTTTTATTTCCCCAAGCGTGAGTGTATTTGGAAACGGCTCTACCAATGCCGATAGAACTTATGCAATTGCTGGAAATGCCAATCAATTTTCTATTGGTGGTTCATTTAATGGAACCCCTTTTTACATGAAAAATCAATCTAACGGGCCAAGTGTTCCTGGTCAAGCTTCTACAGCATTTATAGGAACTTATGGGTTTACACCAACCATAACAGGCCCTCCAGGCCCTACGCCAATTCCAAAATACACCATCACTTTTGAAGTTGATATGCAAAATGAAAATGTTGCCTCAGGCGTTAATCTTAGTTATCTTGAAAAAGGGAACATATTAAAAGATACGGCTATGGTAAACTCTATAAATGATATTTATTCAATTAGTTTGGAGGTTGATTCTGGTTTTCCGATTTATTATCGTTTTAAAAATGGAAGCAGCTTTGAATCTGTACCTTTTCAATGCAACACCTATGACAGCTTAAGTAATCAAACTAGATTGCATTTGGCAACTATGAATAACTCAATTCCTTTGGTATGCTTTGCTTCCTGTGGTATGTGTATTCCTAAACCAATTTGTAATGTGGGAGCAGCAGGAACTATTTCGGGCGCAACTAATTATTGTTTAGGAGACCAAGAAATTGCATTTGAAGTTCCTCCAATTTCGGGCGCAATAGGTTATGTGTGGTATTTAGCATCTGGAAATCAAATAATTGCAGGTGGCCAAGGAACACCTAAGATTAAATTGAATATGAATGACATAGCTGGTTCTGTTTTGGCTGTTTATGGAACAGATGGAACCTGCAATGGAGATACAGCCACATTAAATTTGGCGGCACCTTCTGCTCCAGTTACCTTTTCAATAGTTGAGAATATTGCTCCAAATTGTGGCGAAGCAACAGGCCAAATAGAGGCTTCAAATATTAGTGGAGGTAGTACCTATGATTTCCAATGGACAAATGGCGAAAACACAGCAATACTTGATAGTGTTGCAGGAGGAGTTTACGAGGTTACAATTACCGCAAATACCGGTTGTTCAGCATCAAGTGCTTATAGTTTAGCAAGCACTGGTGCTCCATCCCTTTTGGCAACTCCAACCGAACCAACTTGTTTTGGAGATAATGATGGCGAAATAGATTTAACCATTTCAGGAGGCACCTTGCCTTATGAAGTAAAGTGGTTAACAGGCCAAACAACTGAGGATATTCAAAACCTTGAAGCTGGAGGTTATTATGTTGAGGTAAAAGATGATAGTGGTTGCGTTGCTTTTGTATGCGTTCAGGTTACCCAACCCAACCCAGTTTTAGTGGGTGCAACCCTAACTGATCCTTCTACGTGTTCGGCTATAGATGGTGCAATTGCGGCCACAGCTTCAGGTGGAACAGGTTTGCTAAACTTTAATTGGAGTACAAGCGCAACTTCTCAAACTATTTCAAATTTAAACGCAGGTATTTATAATTTAACAGTTTCTGATATAAGAGGATGTATATCTGATACAACTTTTGGATTATCTGATCAAGGAGCACTTTCTGCTGAGGTAATTAACATATTTCCAACAAGTTGCAACAATTTTTCAGGGTCAATTGAAGTTGCAACTAAAAATGCTGTAAACCCAACTTTTATTTGGAGTAATGGAGATACAACTGAAGATATTTCAAATTTAGCCTCAGGGTTTTATTCTCTTCAGATAGAAGATTCAAATTGTTTGGTTACGGCAACTGGAAATATTTTTGAAATGGCTCCTCAACCAATTGAAGTTTGTATGGTTACTGTTGATGATACAACAAAAAATAATTTATTGGTTTTTGATAAAACAACTGCCGATTCTCTTACTTCCAACTTTAATATTTACAGAGAAAGTTGTTTAACCAATCAATTTTTAAAAGTAGGTTCAGTAAATATTGCTGATCAAAGCGAATTTGAAGACCTAAATTCAAATCCATCAGTAAAATCTTGGAAATACAAAATAACTTCTGTAGATGCTTGTGGAAATGAGAGTTTTGCTAGTCCATTTCATAAAACAATTCATACAACTGTTCAAGGAGATACAATTAACGGCACCAATATTAGTTGGAATCCATATATAGGATTTAATTACAATTGGTTTTATATAGAACGTTTTAATTCTCAAAGTGGGTGGGTTATTTTAGACTCTGTTGCAACAAATCAATTAAATTATTTCGATGCCAACCCAGTTGGTGCAACCGCCGATATAAAATATTCTGTTTTTATAAAACACCCTTTTGGTTGCACTTCTTTCGAAGCAAATAAAAATTATAATTCTGCCAGATCAAATAGGTCTGCCCCTCCATTTGATACATCTAAAGTAACTACTCCTATAGATACTACTGATACAACGATTTCGGTAATAAATTTAAATGCTTTAAATAACCAAATTCTTTTATATCCGAACCCAGCTAACGATTTAATTTTTGTTCAATTGTTAGAATCTACACCCTCTAACTTCAATATTGAAATTCTAGATTTGAATGGTAGGGTATTAAAACAAATTTCTATTTCAACTGAAAACTCTAAATCGCTATTTTCTTTCAATCTTGAAAACATTTCGAATGGTATTTATATCTTGAAATATGGCAACAAGGGTTTTGTTGCTCGAAAACAGTTTGTTATTTCAAGGTAGTAAGTAATTATTGTTATTACTTTTTTCCTTAATAAAATTTTTAAAAAGAAAAAAGTTTAATAATTACCAACAACATTCAATCTATTTGTAATTTCGCGTCACTTATCAAGAAAGGTGGAGGGAGAGGCCCTTTGAAACCTTGGCAACCTCCGAAATTTGTCGGAAAGGTGCCAACTCCTTTCTCAGTTTAACTGAGAAGAGATAAGTTGAAGGAATCTCCTCAACAAAATCTCCATATTTTTCTTGATAGCTTAAATTTTTAGGTTTTTGTCAATGGACAAAACTCAAAAATTGGAATTTAAACTTGGCTTTGCCAATTAAAAATGAATTGAAATGACAAAAATGGAGCAATTATCATCAATCCTTAAAAAGCGTATTCTAATTCTAGATGGCGCCATGGGAACCATGATACAAAGACATAAATTAGAAGAGGAAGATTTTCGAGACCATCCTAAACTTAATAATCATCATAAATCGTTAAAGGGAAATAACGATTTGTTGTCTATTACCCGACCCGAAATCATCAAAGAAATTCATAGAAAATACTTTGAAGCAGGCGCTGATTTAGCAGAAACCAATACTTTTAGTTCAACTACCATAGCTCAAGCAGATTACGATTTACAAGATTGGGTTTACGAACTTAACTATCAATCGGCCAAGCTAGCTAAAGAAGCGGCAAATGAATTTTCAACTGAAGATAAACCGAGATTTGTTGTTGGTTCAATGGGGCCAACAAACAGAACAGCCTCTCTTTCTCCAGATGTAAATAACCCAGCTTATCGAGCTGTAACTTTTGATGAATTGAGATTAGCTTATAAACAACAAGCAATTGCGTTAATGGAAGGCGGTGCAGATATTTTAATGGTGGAAACTGTGTTTGATACCTTAAATGCTAAGGCTGCGCTTTTTGCCATTCAGCAAGCTTATGAAGAAAAGGGGTTTGAGTTACCCATTATGGTTTCAGGAACTATTACCGATGCTTCGGGCAGAACTTTAAGTGGACAAACACCTGAGGCCTTTTTAATATCTATTAGCCACATGCCATTGCTAAGTGTTGGTTTTAATTGCGCCTTAGGACCTGTTCAGCTAATGCCTCATTTACAGGCTATTCAAGGTAAATCGAACTTTTTTGTAAGCGCCCATCCAAATGCAGGTTTGCCGAATGAGTTTGGAGAATACGACCTAGACCCAATTACAATGGCTCAACAAGTAAAACCCTATGTTGATGAAGGGTTGGTAAATATTTTAGGAGGATGCTGTGGCACAACACCTGAGCATATTGCAGAGTTTGGGAAGTTGTTAGGTACTTAACAACAGTTTAATTTGAAAGTGAAATCTCCAAACTTTTTAAAAGAAATAATAATGACGCCATTGGCTTTTGGAAATTAGCTTTTGGCTAAATGAGATTAAAAAATGAGAAAGTATAAAGAATTCGAAATTTGGAAGAAAGCCAAAGAAATTGGAAAACGAACCATTGAAATTGCCGATAATATGGAACGTAGTTATTTTTATGTTTTCGGACAACATATTTGTAAAACGGGGTTTTCAATAATTTCAAATATCGCTGAAGGAGCCTCTAGGTCAAGTGAAAAAGATTTCAAGCGTTTTTTAGAGATATCATTAGGGTCAGCTTACGAATTAGAATCTCAATTAATTCTACTTTCAGAATCAGGAAAAATCCCTGAGAAGGAAGCGGAACTATTATTGAAACTATTGGTTGAGGAAGAAAAACAGATATCAAGTTTCATTAATAAATTAAAAGCCAATAGCCAATAGCCAATAGCCAACAGCCAATAGCCAATAGCCAATAGCCAATAACCAACAGCCAAAAGCCAATAGCCAATAGCCAATAGCCAATAGCCAAAAGCCAATAGCCAAAAGCCAAAAGCCAAAAGCCAAAAGCGAATAACCAATAACCAATAACCAATAACCAATAACCAACAGCCAACAGCCAATAGCCAAAAGCCAAAAGCCAATAACCAATAACCAACAGCCAATCTAAAAATGAAGAATACACAAATAAACTCCTCACTCAAAACTCCTCACTCAGAACTATCTCTATCCGGATTAGAACCTTTAACGTTTTCTAAAGAAACCAACTTTATTAACGTCGGCGAAAGAACCAATGTAACTGGTTCGCGCAAGTTTTTAAGGTTAATAAAAGAAGAGCTATTTGAAAAGGCCTTAGAAGTAGCTTTAGACCAAGTGCAAGGTGGCGCCCAAATTCTTGATGTAAACATGGATGAAGGCATGATTGATGGTAAAGAAGCCATGATTACCTTTTTGAATTTAATTGCATCTGAGCCTGAGATTTCCCGAATACCAATTATGATAGATTCATCAAAATGGGAAATAATAGAGGCAGGTTTACAATGTGTTCAAGGAAAATCAATTGTAAACTCTATTAGCCTAAAGGAGGGCGAAGCAGAATTTAAACGCCAAGCCAAATTGGTAAAGCTGTATGGTGCAGCTGTAATTGTAATGGCTTTTGATGAAAATGGCCAAGCCGATAATTACCAAAGACGCATTGAAATTTGCAAAAGGGCCTATGATATTTTGGTAAACGAAGTAAAATTCTCAGGTTCCGATATCATTTTCGACCCAAATATTTTTCCTGTAGCAACGGGAATGGATGAGCACAACAACAATGCATTAGATTTTTTTAAAGCCACCAAATGGATAAAAGAAAACTTGCCAGGTGCAAAGGTGAGTGGTGGTGTGAGTAACGTTTCATTTTCTTTTAGGGGAAACCAATTGGTGCGAGAAGCTATGCATGCTTCATTTTTATATCATGGTATTCAGCATGGAATGGATATGGGGATTTTAAATCCTTCACTTTTAGAGGTTTACGATGAAGTGCCAAAAGAATTAATGGAAAAGGTAGAAGATGTAATCTTAAACAGAAAACCAGATGCAACTGAAACTTTATTAGAGTATGCCGAGAAAATAAAAGGTACTGGAGCCAAAAAAGAAAAATTAGCCGAAGAGTGGCGTAGTACTTCAATTGAAGAAAGATTGAGTCATGCATTAATAAAAGGTATTGTTGAGTTTATTGATGCAGACACGGAAGAAGCCCGACAGAAATACAATAGCCCCCTTAAAGTAATTGAAGGTCCATTAATGGCCGGAATGAATGTAGTTGGAGACTTATTTGGCTCAGGTAAAATGTTTTTACCTCAAGTAGTGAAAAGTGCTAGGGTAATGAAAAAGGCTGTGGCATATTTAGAACCATATTTAGAGGAAGAAAAACTTGAAGGACAAACCAATGGCAAAATACTTTTAGCCACTGTAAAAGGTGATGTTCATGATATCGGAAAAAACATTGTTGGAGTAGTTTTGGCTTGCAACAGCTATGATATTATTGATTTGGGCGTAATGGTGCCTGCCAACAAAATTTTAGAAGAAGCCATAAAGCAAAATGTTGATGTTATTGGGCTATCTGGATTGATTACACCCTCTTTAGACGAAATGGTTTTTGTAGCCAAAGAAATGGAGAAAGCCAACATGAAAATGCCTTTATTAATTGGCGGAGCTACAACATCTAAAGTCCATACGGCAGTTAAAATTGAACAAAATTATTCAGGTCCTACCATTCATGTAAACGATGCATCGCGCAGTGTAACAATTGTTGAGCAATTGTTGGGCAAGAAAAAAGATGATTTGGTTAAGGAGGTAAAAACACAATACGATAAAATTAGAATTGCCCACGCAGCAAGGCAGGAGAATAAAAAGCTTTTGCCTTATGAAAAAGCATTGGCAAACAAGATTGAAATAGATTGGGAAAACTACCAACCAATTAAACCTAAAAAACTAGGTATAACTGTTATTGATAATGTTGATTTAAATGAAATTGTGCCTTTTATAGATTGGACACCCTTTTTTATTACATGGGAGTTACACGGCCGTTATCCTAAAATATTTGATGATAAAGTAGTTGGTGAAGAAGCCCAAAAACTATTTGCTGAAGCCCAAGAAATGCTTCAAAAAATTATAGCGGAAAATTGGCTCACAGCAAAAGCGGTAATCGGTTTATGGAAAGCAAAAAGTATAAACGATGATGTTTTGCTTTTTCAAGAAAAAGAACAAATCTCTACCTTCCATATGTTGCGCCAACAAGGCGAAAAAAGCAATTTAAGTTTGGCCGACTTTGTTTCGCCTAACCAAGATTATTTTGGAGGTTTTGCTGTTTCAACAGGATTTGGAATTGAAGAAAGAGTTAAAGCTTTTGAAGAAAACCACGATGATTATTCTTCAATCATGCTAAAGGCGTTAGCAGATAGGTTGGCCGAGGCTTTGGCTGAATACATGCACAAAAAAGTAAGAACCGATTTTTGGGGATATACAGTTAATGAGGATTTAGATAATGACTCGCTTATTAAAGAAAAATACAAGGGCATTAGGCCTGCACCGGGCTACCCTGCTTGCCCAGACCATACCGAAAAAATTGAGTTGTTTAAACTTTTAAAGGCCGAAGAAAATATAGGGGTAAAACTTACCGAAAATTTGGCCATGTATCCAGCTTCTTCGGTTTCGGGTTGGTATATTGGACACCCCGAAAGTAAATATTTTGGAGTAGGCAAGCTCACCAAAGACCAAATTGAAAACTACGCTCAACGCAAACAAATGAGTATTGAAGAAATTGAAAAATGGTTAGGACCAAATTTGGGGTATTGATTTTTAGTTAGATTATTTCCTTCCTATTGCTATAATAATACAGACTTTAAAAGTCACTTTGATTCATTTGCAAAATGACAATTCCCGCTTGACAGGCAGGGGCAGGAAGGCTTTATAGAGGGAAAATAATTTTTATTTAGAAGTATCAATTAATTCTCAAAATAGAAAGTATTTGTGGTAAACATAATCTACCGCTTTAAAAACTAAGCCTGCTTCAACTGTGTGGTTGTAAAATTGGTCCTTGTAACTCATTTGTATTAAAAATATGCATACTACCTAATTTGATTCTTTGGTTTAATTTAAAGGTAACACAGATTGCAATCGACCAAAGGGAGCTCAGCAAAGTTAAATCAGCAATAGTAGGGAGCTCAGCAGAGCTGTGGAGGTGGTTGCTGAGTTAATCGAAGTACGCACTCCAGCTTCCCGATTACTATCGGGATTAGTTGGAGCCGTCTACTCGATTGTGTATTGTTTTTATTTTGCTATTGTTTAATGATTTTGTGTCTTTCAATTTCACCGTTTTGTTTTTCAATTACTAGGATGTAAAGCCCCTGTTGAAAAGTAGTCAGATTAATGGTTTGACTTAGGTTAAAGGAATGTATCTCGATACCATTCAAGTCTAATAGTTGAATCTTTTTTATTCTTTGATTAAAATTATTTATATAAAACAAAGAATTTGAGGGGTTTGGGAAAATAGAAAGTTCATTTTCTATCTGAAAAATATCTTTGTTTGAATTAATTAAACCACAGTCAGGAAAAATAATATTAATATTATTGAATAAAGGGCTTTTACCAGAAGCATTAAAACAAGAATCAGTTTTAATAATTAATCCTTCATAATCGGATATTGAGCCCGATAAAAGAAATCCTGAGCTAATTGACTTGAAAGAAAAAATTCTCGGATTAAAAGGCGAAATATCTAATTTATATCTTTTTAAAATACCGCCATTTTTATTCAACTTAAAAACTTCTTGCCAGCTTCCACCATTTTTTAGGTAATTGTGCGTGAAAAGGAATAATCCTGAGTTTTTTAATTCTAAATGTTCTGTATAAAATGAATGTTTCGGATTATCTTTTTCTACTTCAAATTCCCAATCTATTGTACCATTATCTTGGTAAATTATTAATCTTCCTTTTGTAATATTCTCAGCAGGTACGTTTCTTTGATGGGAAAAAGCAAGTTTTTCTTTATTTTTTAATATTCTAAAGAAATCTTTTTCTATTTCGAAATGCCCCAGATAGTCTAATTTTTCATTAAAGTAATAAACATACTTCGCAGTATCCTCAATCCGGTTAATGATAACATAAACCGAGGAATCAATTGAAGTAATTCCAAGAAGTGAGAAATCTGAATCGTTTTTTGCAATGGTAAATTCAGGATAATCGAGAAAGTACTTTTTTTCGAGTATTTTGCCTGAATCTTCACTTAATAGATATATGCCTTTTCTTTCTATTGCTGCTGTAGAGGTGTCTTCACCAATGGCAAATATTTGATTTTTTGTGTAATAAAAATCATTGAATACATGCTGGCTAGATGATTTCCATAAGGTTTTACCATTAATGTTAACCTTTTTTAAATCTCCGTATGCCCAGCCAAATATGAGAGTAGAGTCATTAATTAATTGACTAGATGTAGGAAAAGATTGCCAAAGATCTATCCTGTCTATATAATTACCAAGTGAATCATATTTGGCAAGAGAGTAAACGTAATTTAAGCCACCTGATTGACTTCTGTAGTACCAAAAAAAATAATTATAATTTTTAAATTCTAACATTTGGCCTACAGGATTAACTCTATTTACATTAAAACCTTGATTATTAATATATGAATTTTGACCTATAGTATTTATGGAAATAATAAGGAATAATATGAAAGTTAACCTTTTCATTGTTTCACAATTTTGAAATTGTGAATCTTGTCTGAATTTTCAACAATTCTAAGTATGTATAAACCTTTTGAAAGGTTTGATAAATCGAATGAAGTTTTGCTGATTTGGAAAAAAATGACTTGACGACCATAGAAATCATATAAATTTATTTCTTTCACTTGCTCAATTTTTCCATTAATTTTTAAAACTGAGCTGATTGGGTTTGGATAAACAATAAATAAGTTTTGATCTGATTTAGTGTTTACCAGAATATCATTTGATGACCCGATTGGGTAAGAAAACTCAAAACAAGAGTTTAATGTTTTGTCTAACCACCCAAAGCCCGCAACATTTACATTGTTGATATTTGAAAATCCACTAGGTGGAGATTGAATAATATTATTATGTTGGGTTAAATACTCGTATTCAACCGAATTAAAATCATTGCTTGAATAGTTATTGTTAAATGCTGGTCCATCGAGGTGTTTGCCTAAATAATCGTAATAATAGTATGGTGAACTAGTGGTGTCTTTTCCAAATCCACAATAAATTTCAGGTACCGTATCATAATCGTAGTATTCAGCAGAAAATGTTGGGATAATATTGTGTATTCTTCCATCCCCATAATCTGATAATCGTTCTCTAAATCGTGGTAATTGAAAATCTGAACTACTTGATGGTTCAATGAAATCTAAGCCAAAGTTGGTTGTATCATATTCTTGGTAGTATGTTGTAAAAATTGCATCGACTGTATCACCGATTAACTTGGTTTTGTTTTTTCTTGCTGTTGTATTAGAATAATTCTCAATTGCTCCCGATGCTCTATTAAAGAAGTATGCAACATAGTCAAATACTTTCCACACATTCCCATCATTTGACTTGGCCGTATCCATTATTGTCAATAAGTCTAGATGCTCATTGAAAAGTTTTGTGAAGTGTGTGTCTATTCCATTCGAAGTTAAAGTTGAGCTATCAGAGAGTATATACGCGTAACTATTAATATTCCAGAATTCATGTTCTAATTGGATGTAGTTAAATTTTCCAGGGTGCGAAAAATTATATGATCCAATTTTTTTTCTGATAATTTCTCGAAGTGCTAAACTATCCCGATCTGCGATGTATCCAACTCTAATCTGATTATTATGACATTTGGTAATGAATGAATCTAATTGATTAATAGCAAAATTCCTATCATCAACAATATATTGCAAATAAAATGGACAGGGAATAGTCCTCCAATAATTATCAAACAAAAAACCAAGCTTGTAAATTGAAATAAAATCAATATTATTTAAATTACAATAATTGATTAAATCATTTGTTTTGGATTGGCTACCAAGTATTTCTTTTTCAATTAAACCTGAGTTGACATTTCTTCCTTGTACCAAATTATCAACAAACATATACCTCGGTACTTCACAACTACCTGTAAATAAGCTTTCTAAATCTTGAAACAATACCCCACTAACATAAGCATTACCACTTGTTTCAACTCCATAACCTTTGTGGTAACCTGTAAAAAACAAAGCTGGTTTTAAAGGATGACTTGCAGAATGATTTGCTTTGTCGTTTTCGATACTACCTAGGGTTTCCTCTAATGTTACTTCGCCTTGATTATCAAAATGACAAACAAAAACATCGTTTCCACCTTCTCCTTTGTTATCTCTAATTCCTGTTGCTACCATTCCTTCTGCATGGGTTATTACGTCTGTAAAGGTTTCATTTCCTTATGTTCCAACTGCTATGCTTGTTAAATAGTTGTAGTCTTCGTCTAATTTAATAAGATAACCATCGGTTTCATCTCCATCGTTTTTTGTTCCTGCTAAATAATAGTCACCAAAAACATGTTGTGCTATTCCAATTACTTCAATGTTTGAAAGTTGTGTGTAATTGTATTTGTAGCTAAAACTACCATCATCTTCAAATAAAAATACACTTGGATAAGGAGAACTTGTTTTGTTGTTGGCTGTAAATTGAATGGTTTCATCAGAGCGAATCAACAATTCTTGCGCTTCAATGCTGTGTTCTTCGTTTGTATATTCTCTAGTCCAAACTATAGTTCCACTATTGGATATTTTTATTAAAACTGGTTCAATTTTACTTGGCTCATATTCTGATTCAAATTGGTAGGGAATTGTTGAAATTTTATTAGCCAAAACAATAAAATCACCTTCCGAATCAGTTACAATATCAATCGGTGCAATTCCAAAACTAAGTTCTTCGTCGTTTTGATAACCAATGCTTTTAGTAAATATTGGATTTCCTGATGTGTCAAATTTGATTATAACAATCGAGTCGCCTAATGATACTAATTGATTGTCAAAATCATTGCTTTTGCGAATACTGTTCGTTAAGATACATGGTTTACACAAGTTAAAGATTAGACTTTACACTAAATTAGTTTCTAACCTTGCATGTTGATCTTTCTTTCTTAATACAGTTT
>Ga0222664_1000651_pt1 | contig 17345 bp, 20 predicted proteins | sample AntAcemetagen604_FD_181147 | JGI IMG/M metagenome (GOLD analysis project Ga0222664, IMG submission 181147) | Saline water microbial communities from Ace Lake, Antarctica - #604 | ecosystem: Environmental > Aquatic > Non-marine Saline and Alkaline > Saline | place: Antarctica: Ace Lake...
CAACCGTGACCTGACGCTTTGACATTACAGGTTCATCAACAGTCGGTAGGCTTGCGATATACGCCGCTTTTACTTTAGGTGTGAATATGAGTGCAGCGAATCGTTGAACTTTATCAGGATGCGCCGTGATGTCCTCAAGGCAGTCAACCTCGATAACTGGACGCTTGGCCTGTTTCGTTTTTTCACCGTCCTTGTAGATATAATCAGAGAGTTGATAAGCGAGGTGATACCGCTCTGCATCAACCACGCGAATGAAGTCAGCCCAACAGCAGGCGCCGTCTGGATTGGTATGCTCAGTAAAGGGAAACTCAGCCGCCAACGCTTTCACAAGTTCAGGGGCTTCGCTTAGGTCTTGAGTCGAGTCACAACAACCGCGATGGTTCGTTATCACGCCGCCCTCATTGACCTTAAACCGCACTTGTAGAATGTTGTTATATGACAATTCCACTAAGTTAAAAGTTTTCATATTTTATGCCTTGTAATTAACCGTGGATCGGAGGGACGAAGCCGTAGCGAAATTCGCATCTGTAAGGACGGTAGCAGAACCCCCGTTAGTAATCTCCACTGGCAAAGTTCTTACCGTACTGGTTTGTACTTGGTTGATAAGTATGTCCGCGAAGGTTACTGACGATGGATAAAGCGCACCGACAGACACTCCGGTTGCTGCAAAGGGTAAGCCTGATATTTCCGCCGTTCCTGTAGACGAGCTTTTCGTGCTTGTACCCACCTCAATCATCGCCGTGACCAAATCTCCTACTCTGGTGTAGAACCCTGTTTGCAAGTTGTAGACCGCTCCAACATGAGCGCCGCCAAAGGTAATTATTGGCGTAAAAGTCCCTTCCTCGTACCAATCCAGCAACTGAGAAGTACCTCCAGCCGCCGCATCGAAATCAATACCCTTGCCTGATGTGCCTATGATGAGGTTGCCTGTACTTATAGTTACGTTCCGTGTTGGGTCAATCAAAACAGCTTCAGTAACTACCCCATTTGAAGACCGTGGACGCAAGCGTATGTTGCCACCCGTTGTGGAGTTGCCGTAAGAGTCTATATAAACATCGTTACTAAAATGCTGAATAAGTGGGTACGCTACGCCTTCTGAGTTCTTCTGACTGAGCGCCGTGCCCGAGTCCAGAGTTATGGTGCCACTAACACCAAGGGTGCCTGTAACAGTCAGTGCGCCCGTAGCCGCTGTACCCGTAGTCGTAAACGCACTAGCACCAATGTCTATAGCGCCGAAGCCAGAGGTAATTGACCCTGCGTTAAGAGCGCCGACAGTGGTTAGGTTTGCCGTGGTGGTGATCGCCGCTTGGGTTGCACTTGTTACCGTGGCCGCTGTGCCTGAAGTGTTACCAGTTACATCGCCCGTCAGATCTCCAGCAAAGGCCGTAGAGGTGATTGAGGTAGCGCCAGCCACGACACCAGCGTCAAAGGTCACGCTCTCGACTTGAACTACTTGACCAGCAGTAGCCGTAATGGTTAAAGCTGCGGCCGCGTCAGATGTAATCGCGTTGCCGTTTAGCGTGATGTTGTCGACCGTCAGAGTCGTCAATGTTCCGAGGCTGGTAATGTTTCCTTGCGCCGCGGTCGCGAGCGTACCAGTGATCGAGGTGGAAGCTGAAAGTGTAGTAAAGGATCCGGCCGCTTCAGAACTTCCACCGACCACGGTGCCGTCGATAGTTCCGCCGTTAATATCGACAGTCGTTACTATACCGAGATCAGCGATCGTGCCGGAGAATGTCTGCCCGTTGCTTGTGACTGTGCCGCCCAGCGTAAAGGCTGGCAGCGTTAATCCAGTGGTCGTCACAACCCCGTTAATGACTGGGGCGGTCAGGGTGGTGGTGGTCAATGTCAGGCCGGCGATCGTGGTTACAGCCTCAAGTCCTGAAGCAGATCCGTTGACGACAATAACCTTTCCCGCACCACCGCTTAAAGTCGGCAGCTTATCGAGCGCAGTTTCTAGTCTACCGAACTCGTTTCTTATATCTAATGAAGACCCCTGAGCACCAGTGCCGGGAACTCCGGAGGGGGTGTACCAATCAGCTGAAGCCATTTTTAATTCCTCAAAGTGGAGCCCCAGTTAAAACCGAGGATCCCTCCCGTAATAACGATCGGTGAATAATAGTCTTCGGAACTCCGAACCAGAAACGATATGTTTTCTCCGGCGCCATCAAGATTGAGATGGGTCGGGAACAGAGACTGCCCGTCCCAAAAGAAGGAGTCCCATACAAACGAATCCCACGAGACCGTGGAAAAGTCTAGGGTCTTGCCTACATAGGTGGCTTGCGGAATATCTGAGGACCCGTACCCAAGCTCATAGCTGATCTGGAACCCAGAGTAGCCGTCTCCAGAAGCCTCGATAGAGAACTCCTCGTAGATCTTCTCCCGGCGCGGCGCACCCGAATGAATGAAGTGCGTCGAAAATTGGACCGCAATCGGATCACCATCCCAGCTCGTACCCTTCTCCATCTGCATTAGGTAGCCGTCAGAGGTTCCCACGAACATCTCCTCATCGCCGGAGCTGTTCTCTACCGAATAAGCCAGTGTGAAGTTATGGGCGTGCAGCTGCGGGACCATCCCGACAACCTGCTCATTATCCGTCGTAATGTAGAGGGCTCGCCTGTTGTTGAAAAACAACCGGTACTGGGACTTATCTCGCGCAATACACGAAGCAACCGCCGAGGTTTTGTTTAGATTGATAAATGTCTGGACCAGTCGAGAAATTGTGTTCGAGGTGAAGTTACCAAACCGATCAGAGGTAGAGAGATCCGCTACGCCCCTGTCATCCAAGAATAACGTCATGCCGAACTCTTCAACCGTGTACGCGAAAGCGCCGCGCTCTTCCCGGAAGGACACCAGCTGCCAGTCAGCAGAACTTGACCCGTACAGGATCCGAGTTCTGTTTCGCCCGAAGACCGCCAGCGCCGCGGCGCCTTGGCCGGATGTCGGCGTTCCCGCTGGCTGCTCCTTGAATGCGGTAATCTGTCCGCCTAGCGCAAGCTCCCCGGCACCAGTAACGATAGTCCACGTATATGGAGTACCAATCCCTGAGTGCTGGACGGATCCACCAAAGCCGAAGAACAAATGGTTGTTAAATTCCGTGACGTGCTCAGGAGTGTCCGGACTGTAAGCCGTGGTTATCGGGGAGTAAACCGTCCCGTCAAACTCGAACCCTCGGTTATTGCCGCCGCACCCATACATTCTGTCCGTGTTCGCGGCGCCGCCGAAGTTGTTCGCGATGATCTCGTACCGGCCTGAGCCATTAAGCTCTATCTCGGAAGCATCCCCGGCGATCGTCGCAAGGTTTCCGGATCCGCCAATATCGATGTTTTCCGCTTGGAAGGTCCCGCTCTTGACGGCAAAGATAAACCTACCTGCCGCTGTGCCTGCCGCCCATGTACCGGATTCAAGCTGTACTCGGGTTAGGACCGCGGTCGCAGCAGATGTGGCGCCGGTAATCGTTTGGCCTTCAGTGATCGCCGTCGTGCCGCCAGAGGTAAACGCCAGCTCGAAACCCAGAGGCACTAGAACCCATCCAGCCGCTGAATCCTTGTAGATCTCAGCCTTCGCGCCATAGTTCGCCATGTTGACATCGGAGCTAGTGATCGTAGTCACCGAGCTAGTCACGACAAGGGCGTCAGCATTCACCAGCGCCCGAATAAATATCTTTGGGCCAACAGCCGACGCAGTGTAATCCGGGGTCGAGGCAAAGGCGTTAATATTCTCAGCCACCGCGGCCGCGGTCGTCGCGAGATCTGTGTCGAAACTTTCCGCACCACTCATAATCTCAATGCTATTGACGACAATCCCGTCGACGGACCCGGAGGCGCCAGCCGTAAGCTCGACAGATCCTTTTGAGTTCGCGTTACGCCAGACGTAATTGACGTCGTTTAACTGGTAGGCGCCAAGAAGCCCGCCCGTTCCCGGGGCCTTTCCAATATCTGCCCGGTATACGTCGGCCGCTGCGTTTCGATACTGAGCGTCGAGGAGTTTGGTTGAGGCAGAAGAGACGGACGAAACCGCGGTCGTGACACCTTCAACCGAGGCGCTAACCTCGAGATTCTCTGCGGCGTTATTGAACGACCCGGTGATTTTTGTCAGCACCAAGTAATCGTCAGCACCGACATCAGTGACGACGCCGCCCGCGACGATGACGCCAGTCGCTGCAGTCGTCGCCCCGGTAACGGTATCGCCAGCAGTAAAGGATCCGCTGATCGCCACCTTGAGAATGGTGTACAGGGCAGCAGATGGAGCGGCCTGACCATCTAGTCGCTCGTAGCCGGTAGGGGTCACGTAGCCGTTGTTAATATCGATCTCAACGTTCTGAGCCAAGCGCAAGGTCCCGGGCTGAGTTCTCCGGGAAGGCGTAACCTGATCGAGGCCCTTTAGGAAAAGGACCTCTTGCTCGTTCGGTTCCTGCATCTGGGGGGTAAAGGTCTTCACGCCATGGGCCCAGCCATAGGCATGGGCGGCAATTGATTTGATTCGAGCTGCATCATTCGACGCTTGGACAGTCTGCCCGCTTTCGTCAGGATGTTATTGGCCGCATGGTTCATGCCGTAGATCTCGAGCGCATAGGCCCAGATCAGGGAATGGAATGACACCGGCATATCCGGGACGTCAGCATCAAGCATCAAGATTTGAGGTCCGCGCACATAGGTCCCTGAGATCGTGTATACGCCATTCGGTGCAGGGCCTACCACTATATTGTCTTGGGGGTCGATCGTGACGTGAGCGGGATAGGAGTCAACCTGAGATCCGCGCTTGTATATGTATTGGAATTCATCCCACTCGAGGAATAGGAGATCGTGCTGAGTGCCTACTCCGGCGCTCGTCAGGTATATCGTAAAAGGTTTATTCCAGTCTGAAGCCTTCCAGCGACTGAAGCGATCGATCGCCGCGGCACTGGTAGAGTCAGTGGCCGCACCAAAGGCGTAGGTGTCGACAGTATCAACCGTGGGCAAAGTGAACCGGTGCTCCATCCATCCCCATTGATGCCGGTTCTGAATGTCGATGTACGCATTCTTGATCGCCTCAACAGCCTCAAGGTTTCGGCCGCTCTGACCTACAACAGTAGAGATCGCTGCATTAAGCTGAGCGAACCTAGCCTCTCGAGCGTAATCCTTTGCTATTTCTAGGAATGTGCTCACAGGTTAGCTCCCTAATCGCGTCGGTCCCTTCATAAAGCCCTTGTTGAACAGAGCCGTATCTTCGTCGTCAGTATAACCGTCCTCGGGTACGGATACCGTGAATATTTCAAGCTCCACGCTACGCTCGCCCTCGTCGTAATCGTCTGAAGAAGATCTATCCGTCTTCACGACGACTTTCCCGGTCAGGGTTACCGTGATCTCATCCCCAACCCCTAACGCATCAAGGATCTCTTGGTTCGCCGGGACTCTCACCCGGCGCTGGTAGTCGCTAGGAGCACTTACCTTGCTCTCTGGCATCCCCACCATTTCGTCTTTCTCGTTCCGCGGTAACCTGTAGTCAGCCATTGCTATTAGTTCTCAGATAACACCCCATTGAGCCAGTCTTGGCCGCGGGGGTGTGGATCCCCGGTAACCGAAAACGGGTACATCAATGCTGTGTGTGGATTGTAACGGTAGGCATCAGCGCCGGCCGCGTCCTTGTACATCTCGTTCGTAAATACAGTCTTTTTACAGCGCCCCAAGATCTCAACAAACTTTCGCTTCACTGTTTGCTTTTGACCCCGGATAAAATACTGAGTTCGACCATCATTGATAAAGCAAGGGATCGGGATGTCGACTGGGTTCGTGGAATCATGGAGGTAAACATCAAGCTCCATCTCCATAAACGCCAGCATTGCAGCCTTCTCAGGACTACCAACCATCTGGAATGCAGTCTCAACCTCGACGTGAATGTTCGGATCCAGAGAGTCTCTGGCCTCGCCAGTAGATTTCATCTCCCGAGTATTGCCTTGCGGTAACCGAGACTGATTTGCGTCCAAGTATGTATCGATATTAACGGGGTTATCCTTCGCTCGATAAGACGTGACGTTGGCGCCATCAGACCAAGCCTCGCCTTGTATTCCAGCGTCTTCAATATCACCCATGTAAGCCACCTTCGTGCCAACCTTGATCTGGTACAGGACGTCATCCTCGTCTTGCGGGATCCTCGCGATAAAACCAGCAGACGCTTCAGCGTCGCCATCGAGATAGTAAAGCGGTTCACCTGCCGCCACTTCACCCAGAACTTTATCCCATCGCTCGCCCAAGATACTCACGTCAGCAATGATCTCACCGGGCCGAACACCCGAAGAAGAGATCGTTTCCTGTTGCGTGGTAACCAATTCGTTTAACAGCTGGTTCTCCTCGTTCGAGTCCCGAAGGTTCGCTTTAAGCTCAGCGATCTGCCGCTTCAGCTCAGTAGCGCTCATGGTTTTCTTTTTCGGTGCAGGCTTTTTCTTAACCGGCGCCGCCTTTGTTGGTGGTGCTCCGTTCGATCCATCTTGGTTCTCAGTCTCAGTAGTCATTACTTCTCCTTCGGGCTTGCAGGCCCATTAGTGTCCGTATCGGACGATGTCCAACTCGCAGGTAATCACCTCCCCAGATACTGGGGTGTAGGCATTTTGAACGACAAGTTGGCCGTAAATGTATTCGTCAGCCTCGAGAACAATCCCTCTGCTCAAGTTGTTCAGGACGCAAGCTGCGTTCCCGACCGCGGCCGATCCGACGTTCAGCGCCTTGAAGGCGTTGAATTCCAAGACGCCGATCAGCGTTAAAGCCTCGGCATCAGTCACCACGAATGCAGCATTATCAGCAATAGCGGTGATGTCTGTTCGAAATAGATACAGATCCATATCAGGCAGCGTTCCCTGATTCGCGGAGCTGTGTAGTCTGGCGCCAGAGATAACGCCGTAATTGCCGTTGCCCGGGAATACCAGAGACTTGCCTGCCTTACCAAACGTAAAATGAGCGTTGCCGGTAACGTCACTGGCAGCGTCCAAAGCGGTGTAGATGGTTGTGTTCGCGGGACGGGTAATCGAATCCGATACCGTTATCCCGCTAATCTTATCCAGTTCCATTGCTTAATCCTCGTGTATGCGATCGCATTGCAAGCGCAGTGCGAATGGACGGGGCGACCGAAGCCACCCGACCAATTAGGACAAGCCAACCGTCCCGGTATTCACCAGCACTATGCCTTTGCCATTGGAATCAAAGATCACTGCCAGTTGCTCGTCTGGAGCGTTCAATGTCGCGACGTTGTTTGTCCCGTCCCACGTACCGGTCGCAAGAGTGACCGTGTGAGCCGCAGTACCAGAGGCAGACGTATTCTTAACCACGAACACAATGCCCGCATGAGCGGCCGGGTCCGCGAGCGTAGCGGCGATAACAACCGTCGCGTGATTCAGCTCGACAAAGATGACGTCAGGAGCAACAGCACCAGTTACGGTGAGTTCCTGTACGCGGGCGATGACACTGTTGATCGATAGATTGACCACGGTGTCCGCGCCTGTGAGATTTTCTCGTACTAACTGTGCAGCTGCCGTGAGTCTGATCTCGCCGAAAGCCTTAATCTTGTTCCAGAATCCTGATCGCATGATAATTTCCTAAGTGTTTGTTTTATATCAGCAAAAAAAATAACCCGAGCGGTGTTACCCGCCCGGACCAAAGCCTACTAAGCAACAATAGGAGCGCTGGGGATGCCACCGCCAAAGTTGTAGTAGGTGTCTGTGACGCCAGCAGCATCAAGGTCAGTCGTTGCACCCGTGAAGGTCGTTGACGCATTCAGAGCAACTTTAAAGCCGCCGATAGGACACTTGTCCTCAGATGGTGCAGGCCACTGTAGAGACGCGCTAACGCCCAGATCAGCAGTCAATCGCTCGACGCCTTTCGTGGTGGTCAGGGTACCAGAGGCATCAAGTTCAACCAGATACAGACACGAAGTCGATACCGCTTGCACGGACATCGCTGACATCACAACCGTAGCGTCGTCCGCTAGATGATACGCAAGCCCGTCAATAGCATAATCGACGCCAGCGCCGTTAGCCGCCGCGATCGAAAGCTGTGCAGGAGTTGAACCAATACCAAGACCAGCCGTGTTAAGGCAGCCAGTGAAACCACTTAAAGCCAGAATTTCAGCCATGTTACTTACTCCAAATTCGCCTTGGCTTGGGGCCAGCTCGTCGTTATACGATCGAGCCAGCTGATCCAAAACTAGGGCGCCCCATGCGGGGAGTTTAAAGGGCGGTTATCCGCCCAGATTCATTAAGTCTGAGTAGTAGTTCCCGCCTCGATGACCCCCATCCAGCCGCCATTAACTACTAGCACTGCTGACCAGAACTTGGCACCAACATAACCACGCTGCTTGAGCGGGTCAGATTTATCATTGGTGTTATGTGGGATGTGGATCATATCGAACGAATCCATGCCGCGTAATGCTACGTCATAGACAGCGTCCTCGCCCATTACCATGAATGGATAGACGTCGATACTGGTACCGGTCGTGGAGTACAGACCAGTAGTGCCGATCGCGGCGCCAGAGTCGGCGTAAGCAACAAGCTCAGGCGATGTCAGGAACCGGAATTCCTCAACACTACCCAACTCTTCTTCGCTAATTGGCTGACGGTTCGCGTACTTGGCGACGGGCGTAAACCCGGGAAGGTCGCGAATATCAGGTTCAGCATCGGTAGATACGAACACACAATAAGCCGCTTCGATCGCAGACGTATCGTAAGCCGCTGAAGGAGCAAGAATGCGCTTCTTCTTCTTGGCATGGTTCAGCTTGAGGATCCGCGCCATACGACGTAGAGCCTTCAAAGTGATTGCTTCATCGACAGTTGCACGAGAAGTACCACCAGAATAGATCACGTTGGTAGCCGCTTTGATTACACCGAAGCGAATCATTTCACGAACAAGACCTATACGTTCACCGGTCTGGATCTTCATTTCTTCAGGTACGTCGTCCTCGTACATTACCGCGGTTTTATCCGAGTAGCTGTACAGGCAAGCATACTGCTGTTGAGCGACAGTGACGTCGACCGGAGTCAGCGTATCTGCAGAAGGCGTAACGCCCTCTTGAGTGATGTGATTTGCAGCCACAACCGAAGGACGGTTCTGAGTGTTCACGTTGGCAGACGTAGCGCCGAAAGGCAGCCAGCGTCGATAGGTGATGTTGTCACCTTGGTTGGTGGGCATCTGCTTCATCTTGCAGCCCATTGCTAATACTTCTACCGGGATCGCGTGAGCAAGGGTCTCGCCCTTCACTTCATTGATTCGTCCCGTTATCGTCGAATACAGGTGCGTTGCCATGATTGAATATCCTCATCATGTAGGAGGCACCCTTCTAGTCGTTATGTTCGGCTATGTTTTTTCACTTTGTCAAAGCCGCGACTGAATGCCTCGTCATCATTCATACCTGTAGCGGGCGCGCCCGATTTTGTTTCCGGGCTAACGGTGCGACGAATCCTTTTCTGTCTGCTGAGATTTCTGCGCTCTTCCGATGAAAGCTCTTGCCTTCCTCGGTCATCCTTGTCGCTTGCTTGGCCTGCGTCTTCCCTAGTGCTGGCGGCAAATTTATCGAGCATCTTGAGTGAGCCATCGATACCTCCAAATAACTGGGATCCTGAACTAGCCCACCATTCCGGGTAGTTCACTTTCCAACTTTCTACCGTGCTGTCTGCTTCGCTGATCAAGGACTGGTCCCCGCTCTGAAACTTAACTGCTAAGTCTTCATAGTCACCAACATCTGGTCCTCCTGAGAGGGCGAATGTCTTGAAGTCTTGGCTAACCACAGTCTGTCTCCAGTCTGAATGAGCGTTGTCCAATTCAGAGAGATCAGGCTCTGCAGTGGGTTTAGCTTCAGTCGGGCTTTGAACAGTAGAATTGCCGATCTTCTCAATACGAGAGCTCAGCGCTTCGAGTGCCTTTCCCATGGGGGCGAATGAAGGGTATTCCTCCATCAACTCCTTGAGCGCTTCAGGGTCATACATAGCGGCTTCGATCTCATCACCGGAAGGGGCATTACCCGATCCGCCTGACGCTTTCGCGTTCTCAAGAGCGGTGCGAACACCTTGCTCAATCTGCTGCTTTATAGATCCTTTGAAGCCATCTAGGCTCTGTATTCGTTTGGTTGCCTTGTCCAGCTTTTCGGTAGCCTCGGTACGGAACGCGCGTAAAGATTCCAATTCGGCAAGCATATCGAGTTCGTCGGCTTCATCAGCTGGCGCCTCTTCAATGCCTCTTGCTTTATCGAATCCCGCTTGCAGATCCCCAAGGGCTATTTGATCGGCCTCGTCCTGAACAGCTCCAGAGTCTTCACCTTCCAGCGTCAACCCATCATCCGATTCAGTAACCGAAACCTTTTGTACTTGTTCCTCGTACTCGTTTGCCATTTAAACCTCAGTGGTATTCCCACTACTGCCAAGTTGCGAAGGGGCTCACGTCCGTCCCGCCTTACGAAGAATGGCTGATTGCTCAGTCATCAAATTCTTGTTCAAGCTTCAGCTCTGTTGACGTGGATAACGCCAGTAGGGCCTTCACTTCAGCGATTCTGCCCCGGAGTTTCTCGGTTTTCTCCGGCGGCACACTGTTGTCATTCTTTAGTCTGAGTAGCTCGAGTCTTTCCTCAAGCCGCTCCCTGATCTTCATCCAAGTAGAACTATGCATCTCGTGCTCTTCGAGTAGTTTAACCCCTACATCCTGTTCACTCAAACCTTAATCCTCTCTCTCGCTCATTGCGACCAGCAGATTGATCCGCCTCCTTGCCGTCAGCGCAGGCCATACAGTTCACTTTGCTGGGCTTTGACGGGGTAGATGCGACCGCGAACGACGCTCCGGACGGGATTGATCCACGGCACTCCTCGCAGATAAGGCCATCGATGTCACAGACATAAGTATTCAAAGCCTTCTCCTCCACATCGTTACTTCCGGGATCTCGTCAAGGTCAGATTCCTCGTTGAAGCAGAACTCCTCCTCGCCAATCTTAACGGTCACAGCGTTGTCATCGTGGTACATCTCGGCACCATGAATCCCAAGCTGGAGCTTGATGCCCGTCAAAAGGGACCTCATATCAGACGACGTAGGCCCCGCTTTGATCGAGACAGACATCAGTGAATCTCTTCCGATTCTTGCTGGGGTACGACGTGAACAGCCCGGTACCAGTATTCGCCCTCTTGGGACTGAAGCTTGGCGCCTTCCATCAGCATCTCGGTCATAGGTTCCATCTCCTGAACCCAGATAGGTACGTCGGCAGGCATAAGATCCTCCCATTGACTATCGTCCTCACCACTCTTTGAGCGCTGGATAATGGCCAGAGTCTGTTTCATCTCAGCCATTTGCTCCAATCTCTGCTGGGGATTCTTCATAAGCGTGACCGCCTCGCCGCGTTTCTGGACCTCAGCTTCAGCCAGACCCAAGAATTTCATCATCAACTCGTACATCTCGCCACTGTCTTTGATTAATTCGCCGCGGTAATTGACGCCCTGTCGAGTCAAGGTAAGGCTGATCTTGCCCTTAACCTCGAACATGATCGCGTCGTTCCCATCTCCAGATATATTAATTCCCATTTTATCCCCTTGATTCTTGGTATGAAGGCTCTCTGGATTTTACATCTACTGGCATCCACCCTTTCCACGAAAGAGCGCTAGGCCGGCCTGTAGATTTTCTTATTCCAAACAAGTTGCGTATTCCTTTCGTTGCTCTGCACACATAGCCGCCATTCCAGTTGAGGTCTGTCTCGTTAAATAGCATGCTATTTTCTCTCACTAGCTCGTTTAGGTTCAAGCCTTCCAAGGTCACGCCCAGAGCAACATTTTGAATAATCCAGTATCTAGCTTTGTGATGATCCACTCCTTTAGCGCTAGGTCCGGGCGGCATGGGGACGCCGATACGGGCCTTAGCTGATCTCTTCAGCGCTTCTATGACCTTGTTCATATCCCTAGCAGCAAGCCCTTTCATTGCCGCTTCGTGAGTTATAACGTGCATTCTCCCCTCTGCGTGCGCCTGCTTGAGCTTTTGTGAAATCTTTTCCCCATACCCTTCAGGGTTGGGCTTGCGTGTCCCGCTTTCCCATTTGCGTTTTTGTGCTTCGCTTATTTTTTTCTTTGTAACCGCCCTCACACTTACTTCCTCTTTGTATGATCGATAAAGCCCGGGTCTCTCGGTCCTGAGTAAATCAACTTACCAGCCTTGTCGAAACCAAAGTTGACCATTGGTACCGGCTTCTTGGGTGGTGGTCTATTGCTCATGCCGTCCTCTTTCAACCATGTTACTGCAACAACTCGGGAGATGCTACTCAATCGGTATTCTGGACCAGACATTCCGTCACGCTGAGCGGCTTGACCTCGCTATAGAACCCAAAGGGAGTCTTGATCCTCTGCTCCGCGTCGAGAGCCGGCCCGTGGTCGATGATCTCCACGTATCGCCCAGCCTGTATAACGACGTGTTTCATCTTGCAAGGGCAGAGCGGTTCTCCGTTCTGAGGCCCATGCAGGCGCAGGTGCCAGAGTCATAAGAGATCACGCGAATAGCCTCCCTTGAGATTGCGCCTGAGTAACCCGCTCGCAGGCCGCGTCAAAATACTTTTGAGTCACCTCAATGCCAACAAATTCACGCCCAAGATTCGCGCAAGCCACGCCGGTCGTCCCGCTGCCCATAAATGGATCAACAATAACCCCCTGTTTTATCTTCCCGACACACCACTCCATCAACCTTACCGGCTTCTGTGTTGGGTGAGACTTAGGAAAGTTTGCGCCAGCGCCATTCATAGAGACATCCTTGAAGCAGTAAACACCGCGACCGCCTTTCATCCACGCTATTTCGGCATCGGATAGAAACGTCCCAAACGATGCCTCGTTTCGTTTTATCCACGTCAACGTCGTGCCAATTGGGGTGTTAAAGAAATTCGCGCCCCACAAAATCACCTCATCAAAAGCCAGCCACGGGGTCGGGTCAAAGGGTTTGTCGTCACCTTCTACCCTTGAGTTCCATATATCCTTCCGAGATCTTTTGGATGCTCCGCCAGAAAATCTTGACGAATCAGTATCCCAGTTCATCCCGTAAGGTGGATCACTAACGATCGCGGAAGACCTGTCCAGCGTCGACAAAACATCCAGACAATCCCCGCAGTAGAGGGTCGCGCTTCCTATTGTTTCAACTTGGATACTCATTGCTGCACACTCTCACCGGCCGGAGCCTGCTGAGGTGGTTCGACTACTGGCGTCATAGGCATCCTGTCCGACGTGGCGCCCATACCAGCGAGTCTCTCTTGAGACTTGAGCTTGGCCACCAGTGTCGAGATCTCGGTCTGCAGCTTCTCTACGTGGTTCTGACGCTCTTGGGCGCTCTTCGCCTTGAACTGCTCGTCGTTCATTGAATTGATCAGTAGCTGGATCTGAGCGTTAGCCTCCATCTCCATCTGATCCTGCTGGCGCTGCCAAACCTTGGTCTCTGCCTCGGTCTGCAACTTCATTTGACCCAACTGATCAGTGCTCTGGACCTTCATCTGACCTAGCTGGCCATCAGTCTGGACCTTCATGCGCTTGGTCTCGGAATCCATCATCATTGACTGAACTCTTGGATCGCCTTCCAGCTCATCAAACTGCTGAGACTTCTGAACCATCGCTTGATACTCGTCGCTCTCCTCATCTGTTTCGAACACAGAAGGATCGAACCTTCGAGACTTCAGGTATTCCTTGGACCACTTGTCCGGGGATAGACCAAAACGAGGATCGATCACGATCGCACCCATGGCGCCAAGTTCCTGATCCTGTATGTCCCGTTCGACTAAGGTGCTTGACCCATTGGAGTTTATGAAAAAGTCTCCCTTACAATTGTCTGGTCCATACAGAAGCAGGTACTCATAGTACATCTCGGTCTCGTTCTCCGTAATGTCCTGATCGAAGGCTCGCGCCAATCTTCGGAGCGGTGGTGCCGCGTTGTTTGTCAGCATACGCATACCACCAACCGTATCGGGTGCTCCGCCCATCTGACCCTGCAGTAGCATAGGCATACCGCTGGTCTCTTCAGCCATTTGCAGGCCGAACTGGACAATCTTCAATAGGTCATCAACGACCATATCTACCTGAATCACGCCGATCGCGGCCCGGGCGTCTTGAATCACCTCGTCATCCTCGGCGATATAGAACACTTTCCGAGGACCGATACCCGCTATGCCGTCAGCCGGGACAATGGATCCCTGCTTGAAGACGATCATGGGGCCAGCCGCGAGGCCGGCGTTGTCCATCAAGTTACGTGTAGCACCGACCACGATCTTTTGCGGCACTCGAACCATGCGAGATATACCGATGCCAGCCCAGTGACCAGCGCGACGCTTCCATCTGAACACCGAATAGGGGTACTTCCCGGTCTCCATGTTGTTCATCTCGACCATGATGGGGTGGTTATTCACCATGATGACCTGACCCGGTAGGTAAGGGTCCTCGTATCCGTCGCAACTACAGCCAGCTGCCTCGAGGTTTTCGGCTTCAGCCGTGCCATGCCATCGCCACATCTCGAACTTTCCGCCCTTAATGCGCTGATCGCTTTGCTCGTTATTAGGGTCCGGCGTGTCCTTGTACTCAGCCTGAGCAATCATTGGTCCTTCGCGCAGACATCGATCTATCTGATCCGATATATACGCCTCATCCTCTTTCAGCTTGCGAAGGTCGTTCTTGGTGACGTATTCACGCTCCCACGTACCATCGCCGCTCTGGATGTCTTCACCGCAGTCTGGAGCGGGGTAAAAGTTCCACGGATCAACCCATGCGCTCGCCGGGATAACCTTCTCGATTACCTTGACCTTGCCATCGAAGTAGCCGATCCGCTTGATCTTTTTGTTGTACGGCCCTCTAAGGATACCCACGCCAATACGGCCTGAGTCGTCAATAACCTTACGCAAAGACTTCCTTCTTTTGCACTCAATATGCCAGTCGAAAATACACTGTTCGGCCCTCCTTGCCGTGTCCTTGGCTTCCTTAATGATCCTCTTAGCCTCCTCCATCTCAGCGTCCTCAAGCCCTGCCTGAGCCATGACAGCATCTGGATCCTCGTAATTAATATCAGGTACCTCGGCAAAGTTACCGGCGGCAGCGTCAATCAGGTCAGGTATAGGCGTTGGCTTGAAGCTAAAGGACGGGTCTCCAGACATAGGTAGGATAACGTCTGCAAGCCTAGCTGTGCCGGAGTCTACAAAGGGACTGGTGATGTTGGGGAATACTGTAGATTTTGTTGATGGTGCTGCTGAGCTGGTGCTTGATTGCCCCGGGGGTTTTTGGTTCCAGCTGGTGCGGGATTCTTCGCCGCGGTTGCGATCGTCTACTCCCTCGTAATGCTCTTCGTCCTCGAGCCATATCTTTTCAATGCCTGAGCTTTGGCGATAGGAGATACATTCGGATCTGTGCTTGGCCAGTGATTCACCAAATGAATCAAGTCGAGCCCAGTCAATCGCGATAAGTTCTTCATCAGCGAGCTGGTCTTTGTCCTCCTCTCCTAGTGCAGCGAGTAAGGGGGATTCATCCTCTCCTCGGAAGGCGCTCTCATCGATAATGTGCGAGTCGTTGGCTGTATTCTTTTCGTTTAGGCTGCCAGCCATTACATGACTCCTTTGACGGATTGTTCGTGGCCTTCATAGATCAGGGGTTGAGACATCATTTCGTTTTTCACTCTCTCGATATTAACGGCCATCTCACCAAATGAGTCGGCGCCGTGAGAAAATTCATCGTGCTTAGGGCCGCCGGGTTCACCGGTTGTCGCTGGTACGTTGCGCGAGTACCGCTTCAAGCACTCCATCAGTCTACCACCACCGCGGACAATCTCTAACGTCTCGCCCATTCTATGCGAGTATGCAGGGGTATTATCCATGAATACGCGAGAAAACATACTCCTTGAGCGGACGATCCTATTCTCCGCGGCGCCAGAGATCTGCCGGCCGTTGATCACCTTGCGTCTACCGAGGCTCTTCAGGATCTGCTTGTCTGACATACCGGTCTGTCTGGACGTGGTGTTGCCGTCCCATGGCAGGATGTCGGTACCGTATGCGTATGGCAGGGAGTCAAGGAACTTCACCCAGTCTGACAGCTTCATAAACGAGGCTTCAGCATAGTCGATTATCATCACCTCATTCCTGAGCTTCTGGAAGAATACAATTGAGTTCTGATCGTTCCAGCCCATATCCCAACAGGTATGCACGGGCAGAGACGGATCGTAAGGGACCGGGCGGTAGCGTTTATGGCGTACTGTCGAGGCAACCTCGTTGGCATAGATCGCACCGGCCAGCGTTGTTCGGGGCTTACCCAACCAGATGTGGTTATAGGTTTCAGTGTCTAGTGTTTCGAATGCGTGCTGGCGTTCCATCTCAAGCGTTCCCGGGAACCATGGATTGTCCGGGTAGTTGATGTGGATATGAATAGATTTTGGCGGCGTGTTCTCAATGAATCGGATGTAGGCGTCGTCGGTATCGAGTTCGGGGTTCATGGATACCCAGATCTGCGAGCCCTCCTTTCGAATGGTGGGGATCAGTATCTCCCACGATGGACGCTTAACGCTCTGAGCTTCTTCCACCCAACATATATCGATCGACTCATAGGATTTGATGTTGGTGGCGTTCATGGTCTGCAGGCCAGCGAAAACAATCAGTCCGCCGTTTGGTCCTATGATTCTATTGGCTTGGACGTCGAAGTATCGGTCCAGTTTCATCAGCGAGATCTGGTCCTTGAGCAGCTGGTATACGGATTGATCGATCGACTTTTGAATTTCCCGGGCGCACAGCACGCGAAGGCCGGGTCTCAGGATCATTAGAACCAGCAGGGCTCTGGCGATGCCCCATGACTTGGATCCCCCGCGACCGCCCTCGAGAATGACGTAGCGCCAGCAAGCGTCAAACAATGGTTGCAGTTTCTCCGGGAAATCTATGTCTTCAATGGGATGACCCAATGACCTCTCCTTTTAGCGCGGCGAAACGAGGAAGGCGAGAAAAGAGGGAACTCACCCACTGGAGGAGTACCCCGTCCCGCCGCTTCACCGATCTTATCAGGTAATTACCAGTCCTTCATGGTAAAGCATACCGCGAACTTTCGAGTCAGATCCCTGTCGCTCTGTCGCTCGATCATCTCAACCGATTTAGGATCTATCTTGAACCCTTTCCGGGAAAGGATGTCGACCTGCCTAGTGACGTGATTCTGGATCAGGCGCTCTTGCTTGCCGGGTACCCGCTTGCGGCGCCGGAGCACCATAGCGAGTTTGAATCTTCTGCTCATAGCGGCTTCAAAGACCCGGGATAACCACTGATCGTCATAACCGGGTTAAGGGGAGACGCGGAGATCGCTGTCACGAATCCCAGCAGGATCAGGTATCTCTCGTGCGGGTTATGCTGCGCGACAGGACCGTCTA
>Ga0222664_1000652_pt1 | contig 17322 bp, 13 predicted proteins | sample AntAcemetagen604_FD_181147 | JGI IMG/M metagenome (GOLD analysis project Ga0222664, IMG submission 181147) | Saline water microbial communities from Ace Lake, Antarctica - #604 | ecosystem: Environmental > Aquatic > Non-marine Saline and Alkaline > Saline | place: Antarctica: Ace Lake...
CCTGCTTGGGTAAACCTAAAGATGTTATCAATAAAGAAAAGAATATCTCTTCCACCTGATTCTTCATCTCCATCACGGAAATACTCGGCTAATGTTAAACCAGAAAGTGCAACCCTTGCTCTCGCTCCGGGAGGCTCATTCATCTGACCAAAAACAAAAGCAGCTTTTGAAGTTTTTAATGCTTCAGGATCAACTTTAGATAAATCCCATCCACCTTCTTCCATTGATTCTTTGAATGCATCACCGTAACGAATAATATTGGCTTCAATCATTTCACGCAACAAATCGTTTCCTTCACGAGTTCTTTCACCAACACCAGCAAATACAGATATACCTTCGTAACCCTTAGCAATATTGTTAATTAATTCTTGAATTAAAACAGTTTTACCAACACCAGCACCACCAAACAATCCGATTTTTCCACCTTTTGAATAAGGCTCAATTAAATCGATTACTTTAATCCCAGTAAATAAAACTTCCGTAGAAGTTGATAAATCTTCAAACCTTGGAGCATCTCCATGTATTGGATAACCTTCGGTATAATCTAAATCAGAAAGACCGTCAATAGTTTCTCCAACTACGTTAAACAAGCGACCTTTAACTTGATCGCCAATTGGCATTTTTATAGCAGAACCTGTAGAAAGCACCTTCATACCTCTACTTAATCCATCACTAGAATCCATAGCGATAGTTCTAACTACGTCTTCACCAATGTGCTGTTGAACTTCTAAAACAACTTTTTGTCCGGTTTCTTTTGTTACTTCTAAAGCATCATAAATGTTTGGAAGTCCTTTGTCTGTATCAAACGCAACATCGACAACTGGGCCGATTATCTGTACGATTTTTCCTGTGTTTTGAGCCATTTTTATTTCTTTAATTTAGCGTCTTGAAAATCGCTGCAAAAATATAATAAAAGGTATAACACTAAACCCCTTTGGCAATTTTATTTTTCTACTTTTGAACACTTTATGTTACTTATTACCCAATAAATATAAACCGACTTAACTAATTTCTTTCGTGAAAGTATATTTTGGAATAAACGAGTTTAAAAAAGTAAACAAACCTGTAATTACCACTGGAACCTTTGATGGGGTGCATAATGGACACAAAAAGATTATCAAAAACTTAACCGATAAAGCAAAAGAAATCGAAGGCGAAAGCGTACTTATTACTTTTAACCCTCACCCAAGATTGGTTCTTTTTCCAGATAACAACAACCTAAAATTGTTAAATAGTTTAGAAGAAAAAATCGAGCTTTTAGCAAAAGAAGGTTTAGACCATTTAATTATTCAACCTTTTACAATTGATTTTTCAAGATTAAGCGCTTTAGAATATATAAGAGATTTATTGGTTAAAAAATTAGGTGTAAATACTTTGGTAATTGGGTACGATCATCATTTTGGAAGAAATAGAGAAGGATCCTTTGATGAATTGGTAGAATTTTCTCACTTGTACAATTTTGAAATAGCCCAAATTAGTGCTTTAGATATAGAAAATGTTAATGTAAGTTCAACCAAAATAAGAAATGCTCTCGCCGAAGGTAATGTTGCAAAGGCTAATTCTTTTTTAGGCTATAATTTTGGAATATCAGGAACTGTGATTCATGGAGATGGTTTGGGCAAAACAATAGGTTTTCCAACTGCAAACATTAAAGTTTCTGATCAATATAAAATCATACCTTCTAATAGTGTTTACGCTTGTTCGGTTACCTTGAAAGAAAAAAGGTTTAAAGGAATGCTAAACATAGGAGTTAGACCTACAGTGGCAGATAAAAATGAACAAAAAATAGAAATTAATTTATTCGATTTTGATGGTGATTTATATGGAAAGGAGCTTTCTATCGAATTTCATGAGAGATTGAGAAATGAAGAAAAATTTAACTCGCTAGAAAGTTTAAAAGCTCAGTTAAACTCTGATAAAGAAAATGCCTTAAAGGTTTTATCAATTTGAAAATATTAATTGTAATATTCATAATCTTTAATGGTTTTGTCTCCTTAAGTCAAAACATTACATTTTCATTAAAGAAGGAAAAATTAACATCTGTTCCCGATACGGTTTTTCAAAAGACTCTTATAACAGAATTAAATCTTTCAAAAAACAAACTAACAAGCCTTTCTCCTTCCATAAAAAATCTAAATAAATTGGAGGTTTTAAATATTTCAAGTAATAAAATAAAATCTTTACCTGTTGAAATTTGCCAACTCGAAAATTTAAAGGAGCTTATTTTTTATAAAAATCAAATTATTGAACTCCCTAGTTGTTTATCAAACCTGAAAAAATTGGAATTGATAGATGGTTGGGGTAACGATATTTCAGATGTTTATGAAATACTTTCCCCATTAAAATCTTTAAAAAAAGTAGAACTTCAGGTGAATCCCATAAAATTGGATGAACAAAATAAAATTTCGGCCAGGTTGCCTCAAACTTCCTTCAAGTTCTCTTCTGATTGTGGTTGTAGATAAAAATGGAAATTTCAGAAGACCCTCTTTTTTACATTGACTTATTTGCTTCCATACTTGGAGTAGTATATATTCTTTTAGCAACCAAACAAAACAATTGGTGTTGGCCTGCAGCTGCCGTATCCTCAGGATTATACGTTTATTTATTTATTGTTTCAAAACTATATTTTGATGCTATTTTGAATTTTTATTATGTTGTAATGGCATTTTACGGATTATACAGTTGGAATAAAATATCAGAATCGAGTATGGTAAACATTAAATGGAGTTCAACCAAAAACTCTATTATTGGAGTTATTGGTTGCCTAATAGTGTCATTTATTTTAGGCTTTATTGCAAAAAATTATACCGATGCAGATTTTGCTTATGCTGACGCTTTTACCACAGTATTTAGCTTTTATGCAACCTGGCTAATTACCCAAAAACGCATTGAAAATTGGCTATTTTGGATAGTTATAAACGCTATTGCTTTGGTTATGTATTATTTAAAAGGTCTAAATTTTACTGTAGTTTTATTCGCAGTATATTTAGGATTTTCGGTATTTGGTTTTTTTACTTGGCGTAAAGAATTAAAACAAGCTTAGGTATGAAAACAATTGTAATAACAGGCGCTGAATGTTCAGGTAAAACAACCCTAGCGGAACAATTAGCAGGTCATTACAAAACCAACTTTTGCCAAGAGTATGCAAGAACCTTTTTAGAAAACCTAAATAGAAAATATACCTATACCGACATTGAGAATTTAGCCAAAGAACAAGAAGCTATTCAAGCTAGCGTTCCTAATAAAGGAAACAACATTTCAATTTTAGATACTGACTTACTTACCCTCAAAATATGGATGCACGATAAATTCCATCAATATCCTAGATGGTTTGACAAAGCCCTTAAGGTTCATTTTGAAGCAAGAATGTACATTTTATGCTCACCAGAAATACCCTATAAAGTTGACCCTTTGCGTGAAGATGAATTTAGGCGATTTGAAATATTTAAAATCTACAAATCGGAATTAAAAAAGCTAAATGCTAATTATTTTGTTGTTGAAGGCTCAAAAACCGAAAGGCTTGAGCAGTGTATATCATTAATCAAAAACCACTCTTCGACTGGCTAAGAGTTAAAGTAGAATATCATTTTAAAAACCAAAAGGTATTCCTCAGGTATAAAACTAAAAAACCAATCTTACATTGAGCTATTTTTTGAGGCACAAAAAAAATTTGGTCGAATTGTGATTATAAACAGAAACTAAATTTTACTAATCAAAAGCCAAAACAACTTCAAGTGATTTTCTTGGATAGCTATAGGAGAAACCGTATAGAGAAGTATTTTGAAATCTACATTTGAAGAGTTCTCGATACTCTGCTTTTGCAAAGCAGCATTCGATCTGACATCATTTTAAAAACAGCTTTGTTAAGTTCTAAGGTTGAGCTTGGAAATTTAGATCCAATAAAAAATTAATTTCATTTCTTCTAAACAGCAAAATAATTAACTAACCTTGCAATGTCTCATTTGGGGTGCTGCTTTTGTGGCTGAGATTATACCCATTCTCAAGAAATTGAGAGGAACCTGATCCGGATAATGCCGGCGTAGGAAATTAATTTATTGTTAAACCATCGAGAATTGCCCCTTTTTCTCGTTTTTACACTTGTAAAAATGAAGAAGATATCTTTTCTATTAATCGCTCTTTTAATAATTAGCATTTGGGCTAAATCCCAAAAAATTTCTGGTAATGTTTATACAAAAGAAAACCAACCATTACCTGGAGCTATTATTACTTTTAAAAACTCATATTTAGGAACAACCTCTAACCAAGAAGGCTACTTTGAAATTGAGGCTCCCAAAACAGAAAACCCAATTTTAGAAATACGGTATTTGGGGTTTAAACCATACCAAAGTGATTTAAACGCTATAACATCAAAAGAAAACTTAAAGGTTACTTTAATGCCTGATGTTATTGAAAAAGCAGAGTTTATTGTAATTGGAACAAGGGCAAACAATTCCACTCCAACGGCTTATTCCAACATTGATAAAGAAACTATTGAAAAGCAGAATTTAGGTCAGGATATTCCATTTCTTTTAAATTTAAGTCCATCTGTTTTGGTAAGTTCTGATGCAGGTGCAGGAATAGGATATACTGATATGAGAATAAGAGGTACTGATGTTACCAGAATAAATGTTACTGTAAACGGAATTCCTTTAAACGATAGCGAATCGCAAGGAGTTTTTTGGGTAAACATGCCCGATTTATCATCTTCGCTAAACAGCATTCAAATTCAACGGGGTGTTGGCACTAGTACTAATGGAGCTTCAGCTTTTGGGGCATCTGTAAATTTAGAAACCGAAAACAATCAAAGCGAAGCTTTTGGAGAAACCAATATTTCTGTTGGCTCTTTTAATACTCAGAAGTACAATTTGCAATTTGGTACAGGTTTGTTAAAAAACAATTGGGCTTTTGATGGAAGGCTTTCTAGCATCACCACAGATGGCTATATTGATAGAGCTACATCCGATTTAAAATCATACTACCTAACCGGAGGATATTACGGAGAAAAAACAACTTTAAAGTTGGTGCATTTCTCAGGAAGCGAAAACACTTATCAGGCTTGGTACGGAACTCCTGAACCTGCAATAACTAATAATGAAAATGGTAAAATTGATTACGCCATAACCGAAGGATTAAATAATGACCAAACTCAAAACTTACTCAACTCAGGCAGAACTTATAACCATTATTTGTACGATAATGAAGTTGATAATTACAAACAAGACCACTATCAAGCGCATTTAACACAAAAATTAAATTCCAATTTAACAGGAAACTTATCATTACATTATACAAAAGGGCAAGGTTATTTTGAGCAATATAGAGATGACGATGACTTTGCAGATTATGGATTAGAAAACCCAATTATTGGCGCTGACACTTTAACATCAACCAATTTGATTAGAAGAAGGTGGCTCGATAATGATTTTTATGGATTTGTATATGGATTAAACTATCAAAAAAATAAGCTAAACCTAAATTTTGGCGGTGCTGCCAATTGGTATGAAGGCGACCATTTTGGAGAAATAATTTGGAGTGAAATAGCACTCAACAATGAAATTGATTATAGATATTATGATAATGTTGGAAATAAAACAGATATCAATTCATACCTAAAAGCTAATTATCAAATATCTACCAAAATAAACCTCTTTGGAGATGTTCAATACCGATTTGTAAATTACGAAACTGTTGGTATTGATAATGATTTACGAACAATTTCAATAAATGAATCTTTTAATTTTATTAACCCAAAAGCAGGACTTACCTATTTTATTAATACCAAAAACAAGGCATATTTTTCTGTTGCTGTAGCAAATAGAGAACCTTCTAGAACAGACTTTTTAGATGCAGCCTTAACCCAACCCGAACACGAAACATTGGTTGATTATGAATTTGGTATTGAAAGAGCAACTTCTAAATACAAAAGTGCTGTTAACCTTTTTTATATGGATTATAACAACCAGCTTATACCAACCGGAGAGTTAAATGATGTTGGCGCTTCTGTTAAAACAAATGTTGCCAATAGTTTTAGGGCTGGAGCAGAAATCCAATTGGCGTATCAAATTACAAAACAATTTAAATGGGAAGCAAACTACACCTACTCTATCAATCAAATCGAAAATTTTGATGAAGTTTTATATGATTACACCAATGGTTTTGATGTGGTTATTAATAACTACAAAAACACATCAATGGCCTTATCCCCAAATCATATTGCTAAAAGTATTGTTTCATATTCTCCAATAAATAACCTAGAGTTTGCTTTGATTACTAATGTAGTTTCTGAACAATTTTTAGATAACACAACTAATAACAACCGAAAAATTGATGGCTTTATTACCAATGATTTAAGATTACTTTACAACAAAGAATTTTTAGGTTTAAAAAATGTTGGCGTTAGCCTTTTGGTTAATAATATTTTTAACGAATTGTATTCATCTAGAGGATATACTTATTCTTATATATATGTAAGTACAATAACCCGAAATCATTATTACCCGCAAGCAACAAGAAATTTTTTACTTAGTTTAAACCTTAAATTTTAATTTTTACAGGATTTATTTTTACTTCGGGAACGTGTTTTTTCTCTCCCTTAGCTAAGGAAAGAATAGATAAAAACTTTTTCAGCTTATCGTTACCTGCATTCCAAATGGAGCCATAAATTAAAACGCCTTTAAATCCAATATTGTTCGCCATTGAAACATGAGCTTCATCAACCCCACCCAAAGCAAAATAATTGTGCTGCGTTTTTTCGAAAAGTGAAATAATTTGCTTTTCAGAAAAAGCCGTAGAATAATCCTTTTTTGAAATACTATCAAATACAGGACTCAATAAAACATGGTGGTATTTTTGAGTATCTAATTGAGCTCCTTGAATACTATGAAAACTGGTTGAAACTTGCAATTTAGGATGAAATAAACGCAAAAAGAAAATTTTCATCTTAGTTTTAAAAGGACTTCTTCTTTCTTTTCTTCCTAAATGAATTCCTTTTAATTTAAACTTTGCAGCAAGCCAAAAATGATTATGTAAAATAATTTTATCGTAATAATTTTTATTTACTGCCTTTAAATATTGTTTGGTTTTTGATTTAGAGAATTTCCTCTTTTTTAAATGAAGCAATTCTAAACCGTGGTCAAAAAATAAATTAACCATGTCAATTTCAGTTTTAAACCGCTGATTAGATGTCAATAAGGCTACCTTCATGCAAAGCTTTTCACAATTCTAGAAAAATCTTTTAATAGTTCCGGATTATTTTCAATACTAGTGCCTATTACTGCAATATCTGCACCTGCATTGTAAGCAAGATTTAATTTTTCTGGAGAATTTATCCCGCCTCCAACAATCAATGGAATAGAAATGTTCTGTTTTACTGCATAAATTAAATCTTCAGGAATAGGAGACATTGCTCCACTTCCCGCATCCATATAAATACATTTAAAGCCTAATAATTCGGCTGCAATTGCTGTATTTATTGCTATTTCAGGTTTGTCTGCAGGTATTGGCAATGAATTACTCATGTAATGTGCTGTAGTAATCCTTCCACCATCAACCAGTAAATAAGCTGTTGCAATACTTTCTAAACCACTATTTTTAACAAAGGGAGCTGCAACTACTTGCTGTCCAATTAAATATTCAGGATTTCTTCCCGATAAAAGTGATAGAAATAAAATAGCATCTGCATTATCGCTTACCTGCATATTGCTGCCAGGAAATAAAACAATTGGAATTTTAGTAAACTCTTTTATCCTCAAAATTTCATTTGCAAAATGGGCGTTATTTATTAACGAACCTCCATAAAAAATAAAATCTACACCAAACTTTGTTGCGTCTAAAGCTAGCTGCGTTAGTTTATTGCCAAATGTTTTATCTGGGTCAATAAGTAAGGCTAACTTTTTTTTCCTGTGCGAAACTGTATTTTCAAACTGCTCTTTTACCACTTTACAAACTTATTCGAAAACACCATAAACCAAAACATGGTTTTCAAAATTCAGGTATTGATATGATATTTCTTTGACATCCTCTTTTAAAAATTTGCCTTTTAATCTATTTTCTTTAAAATTTAATTGGATGTGTTCTTTAAAATCTACCCCACCTTTTTGATAAATTTTAAAAGCCACCTCTTTAGCACTCCATACTAATGTGATTAATTCAGATTGATTTTTAGTAAATTCTTTTTCAGGTTCATTTAAGAATTTTGGGGCAATTCTAATAATCTTGTCCTTTACTTTTTCTACATCAATTCCACATTTCTTTTTTGAATGAATGTACATGCAAACAAAAGGATAAGAATGGGAGAATGAAATATTGAAACTATGGTCCATCAAAACAGGAGCTCCAAACTCATTCTTAGAAAGCAGACTTAAATCTAAAAACCTTTTTTCAAAAATTAGATTTCTAACAAGAAACTCCAATCGTTTAGTTGGTGCCTTTATTTCATTCAAAGCATCAACAATTATTTTATTTTTAAATTGACTCAACAATTCTTCCTCAGTTTCTGTTATTGTGCTGATAAATATCTCTTCATCAATAGAAGGAAAAAAGTGCTTGTATAAACCCACTGAAAAAAAATTAAAATCTATTCTTACTTTTGCAAATCAAAAAAAATTAAAACAAATTATGGCAAACACAACAGTTTCAAAATCAAAATACAAAGTAAAAGATATTTCCTTGGCCGATTGGGGTAGGAAAGAAATGGAATTAGCCGAAGCAGAAATGCCAGGATTAATGAGTTTAAGAAAAGAATATGGTGATTCAAAACCATTAAAAGGAGCTCGAATTGCAGGTTGTCTTCATATGACTATTCAAACAGCAGTTTTAATAGAAACTCTTACTGAATTAGGTGCAGAAGTTACTTGGTCTTCTTGTAATATTTTCTCTACTCAAGATCATGCCGCCGCCGCAATAGCTGCAAGCGGAATAAGTGTTTACGCTTGGAAAGGTATGACCGAAGAAGAATTTGATTGGTGTATTGAGCAAACATTATTCTTTGGAGACGATAACCAACCATTAAATATGATTTTGGATGACGGTGGTGATTTAACCAATATGGTTTTCGACAAATATCCAGAGTTAGTTTCAGGAATTAGAGGTTTAAGTGAAGAAACTACTACAGGTGTTCATAGATTGTATGAAAGAGAAAAAAATGGCACTTTAGTAATGCCAGCTATTAATGTTAACGATAGTGTAACCAAATCAAAATTCGATAACAAATACGGTTGTAAAGAATCTTTAGTTGATGCAATTAGAAGAGCTACAGATGTTATGATTGCAGGTAAAGTTGCAGTTGTTGGAGGTTATGGTGATGTTGGTAAAGGTTCTGCTGCTTCATTAAGAGGAGCTGGAGCTAGAGTAATAGTTACAGAAATAGATCCAATTTGTGCTTTACAAGCTGCAATGGACGGTTTTGAGGTTAAGAAAATGATGAATGCTGTTTCTGAGGCCGACATTGTTGTAACAGCTACAGGTAATAAAGATATTATTAAAGGCGATCATTTTAAATTGATGAAAGATAAAACCATCGTTTGTAACATTGGCCACTTTGATAATGAAATTGATGTATCATGGTTAAATACTAACTATGGCGAGTCAAAAGTTGAAATTAAACCTCAAGTTGATAAATATACTGTTGACGGAAACGATATTATCCTTTTAGCTGAAGGTAGATTGGTAAATCTTGGCTGTGCCACAGGGCATCCTTCTTTTGTAATGTCGAATTCATTTACAAACCAAACTCTTGCGCAACTTGAATTATGGTTAAATTACAAGAACTATAAAAATGAAGTTTATACTTTACCTAAACATTTAGATGAAAAAGTTGCAGCATTGCACCTTTCTAAAATTGGTGTTGAGTTAGAAGAATTATCAAAAGACCAAGCAGATTATATTGGTGTTGAACAGAAAGGTCCTTTTAAACCTGAATATTACAGGTATTAAATAATAATCTTTACAAAAAAGCCTTCATCTCTTTGAGTTGGAGGCTTTTTTTTAATTAAAAATTTCAAGAACATCTCCGCTTAATTGCGTATTGTACATTTTTAACTGAACACTCGCAGGCCCACTTAAAACTGTTCCGTTTACCAAAGAATATTCAGAATTGCCACAATCTTCAATTGCAACCAAGTTCAAAGAATCCACATTTAAAATTGAACAATTCATATCAGATTGATAAGGAGAATGGCGTTCATAAGCCATAAATTGGTCTAACGATTTTCTAAAAACTATAATTCCTTTACTACCTCCATTTAAATAAATCCAACCATTTACAACGCCTAAAGGAAAATATTGCGGCTGGCTTAAATACAAAGTTTGGTTTACAGCCACATTTGGAATCAAATTGTAATCTGTTGTTCTATTTTTACAACCTAAAACAAAACCTAACATCAAAATACATATACTTACACTTAATTTCATCATATTATCGAAACACCAAAAATAAAAGAAGTTTACCGCTTACTCAAACCAATTATAATATTGGCTTTTTTATTTCTACCTTTAACAATTGTAGCACAAACAAAACCACCAAAACAACAATCCTTAAAAAAAAGGATGAAAGAATTAGAGGCAAAAAAAACGAAACAAGAGAAGGAAGAAAATGATGTAGTAGAATATTTAAAAGAAAAACATCTTAAAAACCAAACAAAAGCTGTTCAGAAGAGAATGAAAAAATCTCGAAAAAAAGCTGAAAAACACAATAAGAATAGAAAACCAATTTTTGGGAAATTATGGAAACGAAAATAGCAGCCTTTGAATTTGGAGACCTTTTATATTTCGCTATTTTAATTATAGGTGGTATTTATTCTTGGTATAAAAAAACGCAAGAAGCACAGCAAAGGTCACCTAAAGCTCCTCCAGCCGAGAATCAGTCTTCACCAATAGACTCAATTGATGATTTTTTAAAGCGATTCTCTAGTGAACCTGAAATACAAAAAGAAAATCCTATTGAAATTAATGAAATCGAAGTAGCGGAAATCAAAAAACCGGAATATATTTTTGTTGATGAGTTTACTGAAATAGCAAAAAAAGAATTGGCACTAAATGAAATTGGAAATTTTGTTGAATCAAAAAAGGAAGAAGCTTCATTAGAATATTTTGATGGGATTGAAAATAAAAATATGAAAATGAGGGACTTAATAATTGCCGAAACTATTTTAAATAGACCCTATCAATAATTTTAGCAAAAATGAATGACCCGAAAATTGAAAAAAAAACTTAACGATTCGATAATTTTATATATTTACCTGCCTTTAAAAAGGACTTCGCCGAATCGAAGTGAAATGAAAAATTGAAATTTATGTTGAGAAAATTACTCGGCCTCGTGTTGTTTGTATCTATTACAACTTATACCTACGCTCAAGTAGGACAAGGAGGATTAAAAGGAAAAGTTATTGATGTTGCCACAGGTGAACCACTTCCATTCGTTAATGTTATTGTTGAAGCCGATGGTAATCAAAAAGCAGGTGGCGCAACCGATTTTGATGGAAAATACAATATCAAACCGCTTTCTCCTGGTAAGTACGATATTAAAGTACAATTTGTAGGTTATAAACCAACCCAAATTAGTGGAGTAACTGTTAATTCAGATAAAATTACCTTCTTGGATATTGATATGGAATCAACAGCCATTGAAATGACGGAATTTGTTGTTACTGAATATGCGGTTCCTTTAATTAGTAAAGATAATACCACAGGTGGAGGAACGGTTTCTAAAGAAGAAATCATGAGAATGCCAGGTAGATCTGGTGCCGCAATTGCTGAAACTGTTGGAGGGGTTTACTCAAATGATAACGGCACAGGAGACCAGTTTATTAGAGGTGCTCGTAGCGATGCAAACTATTATTTTATTGATGGTATGAAAGTTAGAGGTTCATCTAACTTACCGCAATCTTCAATTGAACAAGTTTCTGTATTAATGGGAGGTTTACCTGCTCAATACGGAGATGTTACCGGAGGAGTAGTTAGTATTACAACAAGAGGCCCCTCAAAAGAGTATCACGGTGGAGCTGAGTATGTAACTTCAGGTTATAAATTAGGAGATAACGTAGTTGGCCTTGATAAATTCGGATACAATTTGGCTGAATTTAGCTTAACAGGACCAGTTTTGATGAAAAAAGATCAAGAAGGCAAAAAAACAGAGCCATTGGTTGGTTTCTTTTTGGCTGGAAATGCTACTGCAATTGTTGACCCTAGACCTTCAAGTATAGGTTATTGGCAAGCAAAAGATGGTGTTTTAGCGAACCTTCAAGATGATCCGTTGAGACCTGCTCCAACAGGAGTTGGTGTCTTTCAAAATTCAGGATATACTAGGTTAAGTGATTTTGAAAAAATAAGAACTACTCCAAATACCAATTCAAATAGTTTTAACATCAATGCTAAATTAGATTTCAATACTGGACCAAAAACAAACTTTACAGTTGGAGGAACCTTTAATTATTCTAAAAGAAGGTTGTATAGTGAGAGTAATTTATTGCTTAATTCAGAAAACAACGGTGAGCAGTTAGACTATACTTGGAGAGCTTTTGCAAGGTTTACTCAGCGGTTTTATTCTGATAAAGCCGATGAAAACGCCAAAGCATCTGCCATTAAAAATGCTTTCTACTCTTTACAATTAGATTACACTCAAGATGTAACAAAACAATATGACCCAGAACATAAAGATGATTTATTTAAATATGGTCACTATGGTAATTTCAGGAGATTTTCATCTCGTGATTACGACTTTGGGATAGATTCTACAACAGGAAAACAAGGTTTAATTCAGCAAACCTTTGTTGATACATTAATTGGATTTACTCCAGGAAGTTCAAATCCTATTATTGCTAATATCATAAATGATTATTACGAGACTTTTGGATGGCAAGGTTATGACGAAGACGGAAACCCATTATTCGACAAAAACTTAGCTGATGATCCCACAACAGACAAAAACAATGATTTTTTAAGTGACTTGGTAGCACTGCAACAAAATGGTGGAATAAGAAATGGTGATGCTGTTAGAAATGTTTATAATATTTGGAATTCACCAGGTACACCTTATAATAATTACAGAAACATAAATAACACACAATTAAGATTTACGGCACAAGGCTCAGCTGATATTGGAGATCACGCTTTTCTAATTGGGGTTGAGTATGAGCAAAGAGCCGACAGAGATTTTTCTATGGCTCCAAGATCCTTATGGGAAGTTGGTCGACTACAAACTAATAGACATATATCTAACCTTGATTTAGATAACCCTACAATTACCGAAGGCTTTGGCCAAGAAATATTTAGTTACGATAGGTTAAATTCTTCTCCAGGTGAATACGATGCAACTTTAGGTGATAATCAATCATTTTTTGATTACAATTTGAGAAAGTTTTCTGATCTTAATCCTGATGGTGTTGATGATATAGATTTTGATAATTTCAATCCTGAAGACCTAAATTTAAACTTCTTTAGTGCAGATGAACTTTTAAGTTACTATATGCCTCAAGGTTCTTATAATTATAATGGTTTTAATCATTATGGCGAAAAGTTAACTTCAAATCCAACACTTGACGATTACTTTAATGCTAGAGATGAGTATGGAAACTTTACGAGACCTGTTGATGCTTTTAGACCTATTTATATATCAGGCTATATTCAAGATAAATTTTCTTTTGATGATTTAGTATTTAACGTTGGTTTAAGAGTTGACAGATTTGATGCTAACCAACCTGTACTAAAAGACCCTTTTGTTTTATTTCCAACAGTAAAAGCTGGAGAAGAAGAAGCGTTAGAGTTAGCTGATGGAGCACATCCAGAAAGTATTGATGATGACTATGTAGTTTATGTTGATGATGTAAGAGACCCTAAATCTATTCTTGGATATAGAAATAATACAACTTGGTATAATGCTGAAGGTGTTGAAATTATTGACCCATCTACTTTAGAAACATCAAATGGAATTAACCCATTGTTGGTTGATAAAAATAAAACATCCTCTTTAGATATTACCTCGGAATCTTTCCAAGATTATGCTCCTCAAAATATCTTTATGCCTAGAATTTCCTTCTCATTCCCAATCTCAGATGAGGCTTTATTCTTTGCGCACTATGACATTTTAACAAAAAGACCTACAACAGGATTAAGAATGAATCCACACCAATATGTATATCTTGAAAGTATTAGTTATACAATTAATAACCCAAACTTACAACCTGAAAGAACAATTGATTATGAAGTTGGATTCCAACAAAAACTATCTAATAGTTCTTCATTAAAACTTTCAACTTTTTATAGAGAAATGAGAGATCAAGTTCAATTAATTCAAAGAACCCAAGCATTTCCGAGAGAATATAGAACTTTTGATAACATTGATTTCGGAACTGTTAAAGGTGTTACAGTTACTTATGACCTAAGAAGAACAGGAAATATTTGGATGAAGGCAGCTTACACATTGCAATTTGCTGAAGGAACAGGATCTGATGCTGAAACTGCGCTATCTTTAGTAAGGGCAGGAAAAGATAACTTAAGAACTACAAACCCTTTAAACTATGATCAAAGACATACAATTATTTTAACTACTGACTATAGGTTTTCATCTGGTAAAAATTATAATGGCCCAGTTATCAAAGGGAAACAAATCTTTAAAAGTACAGGAGCTAACTTTGTAGTCAATGCAGGGTCTGGAACTCCGTATAGTGGTTCCTCAGTTGCAACAGGTGCCGGTTTAATATCTGGAGCTAACTATATTTTAGATGGCTCAATTAATGGTGCAAGGTTACCTTGGCAGATAAGAATAGATACAAGAATAGATAGAGATATTACTTTGAACCTTGGTGAAGGAGATAATTCAAAATCTTACCAAATGAATGTTTATTTCCAAATTTTGAATTTGTTGAATTCACAAAACATCACCAATGTTTATAGGTTCACAGGAAACTCAAATGATGATGGTTATTTAAATGCGGCTCAATTCCAGCAAGATATATCTGCTCAAAATGACCCTCAAGCATTTAACGAACTTTATTTAATGAAAATAAATGACCCTCGCTATTATGCCCTTCCAAGAAGAATCCGTTTAGGGCTAATGTTTAATTTTTAAGATTAGAAGAGAATGATTAACAAATTATTATACACAAGCATTTTATTCTTTACTTTATCTACTAGCCTGAACGCTACAGTATTTAAAGGTGATACAAAGAATGGAAATCAAACTAAAAAAGAGAATCAAGCAGCGTCTTGTTCTCCAGCAACTGCATCTGCAGAATTGAACATTAACAATACACGTGCTGTAATACAAACAGGTGGTGATATGTGGTGGAACCTTATTGGTCAACCCCAATATGAAATACCATCAGGTTCAGGTAACACAGCATTATTTGCAGGTTCACTTTGGATGGGAGGTCGTGATGTTTCTGGACAATTAAAAGTAGCAGCACTTCGTTTCAGGCAAGTTGGAAATGATTATTGGCCAGGTCCTTTAAGCACCGTTACAGGAGAAGTTGATGCTCAAACATGTGTTGACTACGACAAGCATTTTGAAACCTATAGAGATGAAGTAGCAGAATTTGTAGGCTGGTATGATGCAGGCGTTTTTGATTCTGAAAATGGAACCACTACCCAAGTTGATAATTTCCCTACTTATCAAATACCTGATGCTATTTTAGAATGGCCTGCACACGGCAGAAATTTCGCACCTTATTTTGAAGATTATTACTTAGCTCCTTTTGTTGATAGAAACGGAGATGGTTTTTATAATCCGTTAGATGGAGATTACCCAGGATATGATTTGTCTGGTGAAAATGATTGTAGAGAAAAAATTGTAAATGTTTACGGCGATCAAAATTTGTGGTGGGTTTTTAATGATAAAGGAAACATTCACTCAGAATCTGGAGCTCAAGCCATTGGAATGGAGATTAGAGCACAAGCGTTTGCTTTTGCTACTAACGATGAGGTTAACAACATGACTTTTTACAATTACGAATTGGTAAATAGGTCAACATTTTCTTTAACAGAAACCTATTTCGGACAATGGGTAGATGCTGATTTAGGAAATGCACAAGATGATTATGTTGGTTGTGATGTACAACGTGGTTTAGGTTATTGCTACAATGGTGATAATAATGATGAAGATAATGGAGGTGCTAAAGGTTATGGAGTTCAACCACCGGCTATTGGGGTTGACTTTTTTCAAGGTCCCTTTCAAGATAATGATGGTTTAGATAATCCATTAACTACTGATATTCAGAGGGCTAAACAAGAAGCTGGAATTCCTTATGCGGGAATTGGAATTGGTTACGGAGATAGCATCCCAGACAATGAAAGATTTGGAATGAGAAAGTTTTTATACCACAACAATGATGGAACAGTAAGAGGTGATCCAAGAACTGGTGTAGAATATTACAATTATTTAAGAAGTTATTGGAAAGATGGTACCCATATGGTTTATGGAGGTACGGGATATGTTGGTGATGCAAGTGCTGATCCAAATACAGAAGCAGATTATATGTTTCCAGGAAATACAGATCCTGCTGGATGGGGAACCAATGGAATTCCACAAGCAGATTGGACAGAAGAAACCGCAGGAAATACTCCTTTTGATAGAAGATTTATGCAATCTGCCGGACCTTTTGTTTTGCAACCTGGAGCAGTAAATAACATTACATTGGGAGTAGTTTGGGCAAGAGCTACTACTGGAGGTCCATTTGAATCTGTAAATGCAGTAAGAAGAGCCGATGATAAAACCCAAGCTTTATTTGATAACTGTTTTAGGATTTTAAATGGTCCTGATGCACCAGATTTGGTGGTTCAAGAAATGGATAGAGAAATCATTCTTTACATAACCAACCGTCAAATTTCCAACAATTACAATGAATCTTATGCTGAGGTTGACCCATTTATTATTGCACCAGATTCATTAGATGGCAAAGCATTAAATGCAAAAGAAAAAGCAGATTATGCTACCTACAAATTTCAAGGGTATATCGTTTATCAAGTTGCCGACGGTGCTGTAGCTCCTTCAGATTTAAATAATGAAGAGTTGGCTCGTCCAATTTTTCAATGTGATATTAAAGATGGTGTAGCGCAAATCGTAAACTTTCCTGTAAATGCAGACTTAGGAGTTCCTGTTGCTACCGAAATGGTAAATGGAAATGATGAAGGCATCACAAAAGCCTTTAAAATAACCAACGATTTATTTGCTCAAGGAGATAACAGGTTGGTAAATCACAAAGCATATTACTTTATGGCTTTGGCCTATGCCTATAATAACTTCGAAGAGTATGACCCATTTTTACCAAATGCTGAAGCACAAACAAGACCTTTCTTAGCTTCTCGTAAATCTGCAACAGGTGGAATATT
>Ga0222664_1000653_pt1 | contig 17321 bp, 15 predicted proteins | sample AntAcemetagen604_FD_181147 | JGI IMG/M metagenome (GOLD analysis project Ga0222664, IMG submission 181147) | Saline water microbial communities from Ace Lake, Antarctica - #604 | ecosystem: Environmental > Aquatic > Non-marine Saline and Alkaline > Saline | place: Antarctica: Ace Lake...
CTGGTCCGAGGGGATTTTTCAGGATTGTTTGCTTTCTGGAAACGATTGCTGGCTCATTAAGCGCGAACAACAAACTCTCGGGCACGGCATTTTGTCAGTTGCTGCGGGAGAGTCTCACTTGCTTAATGTCTGCGTAGCACCGGAGTTTCAAGGTGAAGGCCTGGGCCGTATCCTGGTGGCTCACCTGCTCAAATGTGCCAAAAGCAAAGGTGCTAGCTGTGTCTTTCTGGAAGTGCGACCCTCTAATCGAGTGGCCTGCAAACTTTACGAATCGCTTGGCTTTAATGAAGTGGGTCGGCGCCGCGGCTATTACCCCGCCAGCGAGGGGCGTGAAGATGCATTGGTTCTCTCGTTGGAGTTCGCGCCGCAACCTGTCACAAGCCAACGGCCCTTGTAACCTGTCACAAGCCAACAGCCCTTGTAACCTGTATACTGCCCGGCTTTCCGCTTTAGTCCCCGCTCATGTCCATTATCGAACAAGTCGATCAGCGACGCACCTTCGCAATCATTTCCCACCCCGATCTAGCCCTCAAAGTTACTGGCTGACAGTTAGAGTCAAAAATCCCATAATCCCCCGTAATTATTGAATATTTCCTCCATGTGTACGATAATTGAAGTCACTAAAAGACAGGCTGAGCCTTCACAGTTGCGTACATATTCGCGTACATAATTTGGATTTTTAAGGCTCTTTAAAAATATGTACGCAAGGATGTTGGAAGGTAGATTATGGCTCTATCAAATGCTTGGCTCAAAGCAAATTTAGGTAAGAAGCGCGAGAAAGTAGAAGAGTTTAAAGACCGCGATAATATGGGTATTCGGGTGTCTCCTCTCGGCAAGATAACCTTTCAAATGCGCTATCGCTATGACAATAAACATTGCCGCCTTGATCTTGGTTCCTATCCTAAAATATCGCTCAAAGAGGCGCGGAATGAAAATGACCGGCTGCGAAAGGAGCTTGAACAAGGCCATAATCCAAAAATCGTTAGGAAGCTCGAAAAGCAAGCGATCATCAATGCAGGTTCATTAGAGTCTATTTTTCGACAGTGGTATGAAAGCTACTGTGAGAAGAATAAGAAAATGCATCACGAGATAAAACGCAGTTTTGAATTATATGTTCTGCCTGTCATTGGTGATTTACCCGCCGAGAAAATAACCCTTCACCAGTGGCTTGCGATCTTGGAAGAGCATGCTGAAAAGCGCCCGTCCATTGCTGACCGTATCTTAACCAATAGTAAGCAAATGCTTAAATGGGCGGTGAGGCGTAAACTTATTCATGAGAGTGCTCTAACAGGTATCAATGCTAAGGAGGATTTGCAGCTTAAAAAAGGTGTAGGGGATAGATCGTTATCTGACGATGAAATTACATATGTCTGGTTGGCAATTAATGAGTCCCGTATGTCTACTAAAAATAAGCTGTATTTAAAACTCTGCTTAGTATTTGGTTGCCGGAATGGAGAGTTAAGATTAAGCCGTAAAGATCATTTTGATTTTAAAAATATGATTTGGACGGTGCCACCAGAAAACCACAAGCTCGGAAAAGCTTCCGGCAAGCCCTTATCACGCCCAATCATTCCAGAGGTGAAGGAGCTCATTGAGAAAGCTATAGCTTTGAGTGGGAAAGGAGATTACCTGTTCAACAATAATGGTACGAATGAGCCTATGGGTGTTGGTGCGCCAGTGCAGCTTCCGTATAACATCATGCAATGGCTGCGTAAGAACAAGGCTTATGATATGCCGCATTGGTCTGTTCATGACTTACGAAAAACGGCTCGCACCAATTTTTCATCCCTAACGGAGCCGCATATCGCTGAAATTATGCTCGGGCATAAATTGCCTGGTTCTTGGAGGGTGTATGATCATTACGAGTACCTGCCAGAACAGGAGCAGGCATATAAGGCATGGTGGATAAGGCTGAAAGGGTTAGTAGAGCTTTAACGAATTACAGTCTTTTTATTTTCCTAAAGCTGCAAACCCCAGCATGTCATGCTGATAGTCGGTAGTAGTAAATTTCTAGTCAAACTGTTTTTGATTGAGAGTGTGTTGCTGTTTTTTCAATTTCCCGTTCTTCCCAGTCTGTTACTTCTTGTGAATCCCAAAGGTTACAAGATCCAGAATGTTTCATGCAGGCAGGAGGAAAAGGGTTGATCTCGCGTTTCATGCGTCTGAAAATTGTTCGTGACGAACAACGGTAGCGGTCGCAAAGCTCGTGGGTTGAAATGTATGTCCTCATAACATTGATCCTGATCTTGGGTATGACCATGATTCTAAATTCTTATTTGGATTGTATGGCTAAAAAGGGTTCATGCAGTGGGGACGCTTTACTCCCCAAGCCAAAATTGTTGAACCTCGGTGAGGGGAGTAGACGGTAATCAAATGAATTAAAACTCCGGTGGCATCCATGTTACGGCATTGTGATTGTCGCTGTCAGGCGCACTGGTAAACCATTCATGCATACTTTCGACCACCGCTGATTTTTTCATATCACCGTACATTGCAGCCCAGTCTTTGTGGCGCAGCGGTGTAAATGTCGCTAGTAGCAGGGGTTTGCTTAAGCGAGACAAGTAGTTGTCTTTGGTGGGTTGCCAGTAGCGGGTGAAATCAACCGGCAGCATATCTACCAGCGCATCTTGGGCCGTGTTAGTGCCTCGAACCCCAATTTGTAATGATCGAGCCACGCAGTAGGTCACCAGTTTGTCTTTCATTTTTTGAGGGAGGGCACGAAAGGCTGTAAAACGCTCACCGTCATCCTCGATGGCCAGCCACTGGGTATCCAGGTTCGATTCAGCGGCTTGCAAGGCATCAGAGACGGTAGGGCTGTCGGTTTCCTCCCTGCTGCTCTCTGAGCTGACCCGACTAAAGGATGCATCCATGAGATCGCCCAACCGCCGGTATGTCCCTGAGAGAATCTGTTGGCATAAGCTGTAGTGAAGAATATCCGTTGCTGCCGCAGGGTCAGTCAGCAATGCGGCCTTCACCGCTTGCTGTCGATAACGGCCTAAATCCGTGCGAAGTGCTTGAGAAATCGTTGTGCCTTGTGTCTCTTGAGCAAGTTCTTGTCCATCGCCGGAATCACCCTCGCCATCATTATTTTTGCTGTTAGGCTGTGGAATGTCCTTCTTGCGCGCCACCCCTTGGGTCAGGGTTAATTTACCGTCTCGATCAAAGCCCACGATGCAGCCGCTGTAAGCTTTTTGCTCGTCGGAGAAGGTAAGATATTGATTGTCTCGTTCTCGTTCCAGTGCCTCCTGCATTTCAACCAAAGCATCATATTGTGTGTCCAAATCTTCCGGCCAGTCGGCTTCACAGCATTTGTCATGTAGCTCTGCTGTTTCTTGTTCCAGCGCGGTGATTTGATCGTCCAGCTTTTTAGGTACACCCATCAAGACAGGCTGTAACCGCACACTGTCAGTCTCAAGCTCATTGCTGCCATCATTTATTTCAATCCAAGACCAGCAGTCATTTTTTCTCAATTTACCGGCTTCACGTTGTAAACGCTGCTTGGCCAGTGCTTCCACCAGTGCTGAATCAGAAAGGTAGGTTTCATCCTCAAACAAATCACTGGATAACGCACCACCGGCCTTAAGATAGGCCGCTTTACCGACAAACTTCCCCATGCCCTTGGACAGCACATAGGCTTCACCCAGTAACCAGCTTTTGATGGAATGTGGCCACAGGGAGCCTTGGGATAATTCCTTATAACAAGCCAGTTGCCGCTTGTGGTCGTCGCAAACGGTAAAAGCCATCAGGCATTCAAGGCTGAAGATGTCACGCCGATAACGATCAAGCAGCTTCGGTGCCACCTTACCCAGCACTAACCTCTTTACCACCAGTGTTTTGGCCACCCCAAACCGCTGAGCAATGTCCCCAACACTCAATCCTTCCTCTACCAAACGGCTATACGCCACAAACTGATCGGCAGGATGCATGGCGGCGTGGATGTTCTCGGCCAGTGAAATCTCGGTCAAATCCGCATCCTCCGATTTTTCCAGACATGGCACAGGGCAATCTTGCTCAATCTCTCCCTTGCTGGCCAAATAATGCAAGCTGGCTAAACGCCGCCCTCCAGCCACCACTTCTTTTTTGCCCTTGGCGCTGGGAATCACCACCAAGTTTTGCAACACCCCTTGGCTGGCAATGCTCGCTATCAATTCTTTATCGGCCTCTTTCGATGCTGATACGATACGCACGTTTCGTAAGCGCCTAACCAACCACACCCTTTACATTCCACGGCAGTAACTTATCAATATCTTCTAGGCTTTTCGCTTGCGGCAACATCGTAAACAATTGTTTTAAATAGGCGTAGGGATCAAGCTTATTCACTTTAGCTGTTTCAATTAAACTGTATAAGTTTGCACTTGCATGTGCGCCTGCCTGGCTGCTGGAGAACAACCAGTTTTTTCGACCTATAACGAACGGACGGATGGAGTTCTCAGCACGATTGTTATCAATCGGCCTGCTGCCGTCATCGAGATAGGGTACGAGTCGTGACCATTGATTGTGCAGATACTGTAGTGCCTTTCCCAGGGTTGTTTTTGGTGGGGTTTTAGTAAAGGACTTATCCAGCCATTGTTTTAGTGTGTCGATGATGGGTTTGGCCTGCGTCTGCCTTGCTTCAAAACGCTCATTAATACTTTTGTCTTTGTTGAGTTTCTCGATACGGTACAACTTTTGGATAAAGCCCAAGGCAACATCCGCTTTACCGGTTTTCCCTTTGGGCTGTTGACGCTGTGCATCAATAAATTTTCGGCGTGCATGCGCCCAGCAACCGAGACGGGTGAGCTGGTTCTCATTGCAGACGGCGGCATAACCTTCGTAGCCGTCAACCATTAAGGCACCGTTAAAATCAGGCAGTAATTCCTTGGGGATGTCACCACTGCGGCTCGCGCTGTAGTGATATAAAACGATAGGTACACTCGCTTGCGTGGTTGTCATCACCCACATATAGCTTTGGCTTTGCGCACGCTTACCGGGCTCATTGAGAACCTGAAGAGGTGTTTCATCCATGTGTAAAACGGATTGTTCGTTTATAAACTCTGACAGCCGATTAATCAGTGGCTGCAACAAACTGCCCATCTTGATCATCCAGTTAGCCAGCGTCGTGCGATCAAGCTCAACGCCAATGCGTTTAAAGATAGCAATCTGTCGATATAACGGCAATGCATCGCAGTATTTACTCACCGCGACGTAGGCGAGTAAACCTGGAGACGCGATGGACTTTTCAATGGGCTGGGCGGGTTTAGGTGCCGTGATTAGATGTTGCTCACAACAAGGACAGGCATACTTTTTACGTAAGTGACGCAAGACTTTAATCTTGGCAGGCACGATATCAAGCTGTTCACTGATTTCTTCACCGATGCACTTCAATGCAGCGCCGTCGTGCGGGCATATCTTCTCGGCTTCGGATAGATCGTGAATAATATCTTCACGCGGTAGATCAGATGGAATGGATACGCGTTTCTTCTTGCGGGTATGAGCGGGAACTGTAATCTCTTCAGCAATAGGGTCCTCGATATCACTGTCACTTTCAGCTTCGTCAAACAACTGACCTTGACCCGCAGACTCTTTCTCACTCGATGCGCCAAATTGCTTATGCCGTTGCAGTCGCAGCATCTCTTCGAGCAGCTTTATACGCTGATCTTTTTGGCTAACTTCTTGTTTAAGAAGTTTATTTTCAGTGAGTAAGCTGGAAGATTGCATTCCGCTATTTTACTAGAAAATGACTATAATACCGATCAATAATTTAATTTTTTATGCGGCTGGAGACGATTAATATCAAACCCACGCAGCAGCCAATGAAATTGTTCTTCGGTAAGCGAGATAATCTCTCGGTCATCTTTACGCGGCCATTTAAATTTCTCTTTCTCCAAGCGCTTGTACCACAAACAAAAGCCACTGCTATCCCAATAAAGTATTTTTACTTTGTCTCTTTGCTTGTTACAAAAAACAAACAAGCCCGAGTCAAATAGCGATAACCCCATGCCTTGCTCAACAATAACGCTGAGGCCGTTAATGGATTTTCTAAAGTCGACAGGGTCACGGTGTATATAAACAGCCTCGACATCGATAAACATCTTCATGCTAGTGAGGTCATTAATGCAGCTAGCCATTGCGGTGATACATTGACTGGCACTTGCAGTCGACTACGACCAATAGTGAGCGTTAGGTCAGATTTATTGATAGTGAGTTGTGGGTCTGTGCGTTGAGCTCGGACGAAGGCGGATCCTTCGGGGTGAGATGGTTTATTTAGCTGGCCGCGATGGTAATAAAACTTATCGGCATTGATCATGTTGTCGCGACAAAAAGCCGCTACTGATAAACCACTTTTTTGTTGTTTTTCAATCCAGTCTAACCACTGCTGGTTGCTAATCGTTGATTTCATGAGGCACTCCGTTGATGTAGGGAGCGGGAACGATAACTGAGATAAGAGACTTTGGTTAGGGTGTGCTTCGTTAGCCGCTTACCACGTTTCTATCGGATATGACTAATTGGTTTAATGGAATATAACTGGACATATTGTGTTACCTCACTCGTTAAGTATTTAAAAACACCCCATCCCTCTGGGGTTGAAAAACCCAGAAAAGCCGAGTGCAGCGAGGTAAGCAGTGCTTTTTGGTGTGTCCAGACAGGGGGAACCGCCCGGCCTGCAACGAAGCGCAGCGTAGAGAAGGTGGGGGGATGTCTGGATTAAGCCAAAAACACTGCTAGGCTCTCCTGGCCCCAGAGGGATAGGCCCATAAACAGCGTGTTAAGGAACGCAACACCGCCTTCAATATCTCAAGCGATAGCGCCCGTCAGTGATCGGCAGGGCGTTAGTCCCGAAGGGATGAAGCGAAGCGCAACCCGAAAGAGCGCGCCCGGACGGCCAGAGAGTTGTTTAAAACCATTTTAGTTATTCTTGAAATAATTGTAGAAAAATAATTTTACTTCATTAGTTCTAATCAACCAGTTGTGACTCATCTTTCCACCATAGTAATGATAGGAAATCATAACCATTATAAAAAACACTTTCGATTAAGGTGAATTTTTCTGCGCCATCAGTACTGATCCATTTGTCAGCATCCACCTCCACTCCATTTGAACTTTCAAGTGCTATTTTCGGTTGAATAATTTTATCATGAGGCCAAATGTAATCTGGAACAATTGAATTTCTTCTAAACCACCGTCTGGTCCCGCTTTTATCCCAGCAAACAATCATACACGGCTGACTATTTTTTTCGACAAAACGGATCGCAGTGCTGGTTCGTGACATATTAAATTCATTGGCTAAATAGCTTACTGCATTGATAGTTATTTCGAGATTGTCGATATAACGATTGAAAATATAATTGGGCATTAATAATTCTGCTGAAAACTGATTGGCCCGTACTTCTTTTTGCTGTCTGAAATCTGTTTTCCGTATGGTTCGCTGTCGCATGTCATTGGCGTTGCACCGGTAAGTCAAGTTTTTACCTCGATCATTAACCCAGTGCCCTAGTTCGTGTCCCAGCGAAAATCGCTGTCTTCTTGGTTCGGCGTCGTCGTTGATTGAAATTATGGCTTTTGTATCTGTGCCAATAATGCTTCCTTCACAATCGGATAGAGGAACGTGTTTCACATCGGCGTTCAATGAAAAAGCGATTAATTCTAAGTCAATATCTTCTGGTTCATAAATGCCAATGCTTTTTAAAATATCATCCGGCTGCTGCTTAAATCTCATGATTTTTTATCATCTTCATTTGAATTAATAACACCAAGATCGACTAATTTTTTCCATATTTTCTTAATATCATCATCACTGCCACCTTGCCCTTGTTCTCGAAAGGCCATGAGAAGCCCTTCGGGTAAAGTATCTTTATTTTGCATAGATTTGACAATATCCGATAGCATTTCTGTGACTGTTCGGTTGGGTTTCTGCGTTTCTTGAAAGTTCTTTTTATCTATTTTATAGGCTTGGAATTCTGCTCTTTTCTGAATCAGGATTTGTTTCTGTCGAGCGGCTATTTTTTGTGAAATTACTGCCTTAGCATTATTAATATCAATCTTTGAGGGCCAATTAGTTTGGTCGATCAATGCAAGGGATTCATGATCATCAGTCTCTAAAATAGCTTCGATAACATATTCATTTATCTGCTTAATAAACTCTAAATTCATGATTGTATCTCCCACCAAGGTAGCCCGTTTGGAAATCTCTTTTTCACTTTGTCTTTAATTCTTTTTTCAACATTTCTGTAAACCTGATCGGTCAATACGCATAGGATTAGGATTTTGGCTTTCTTTTGAGTGTTCAGTTTTTGTTTAATGAAACAACTGGCATCGTCATCCCCTTCAAACAACTGTTGAATCTGCGCAATCCATTCCATAACAATGTCACTGGATTGTGAAAGCTCAATATGTGCTTCGGGAGCTGTATGAGAAAGATCAGCTACGGCACGGGATGCATCCTCACCAAGAGCTACCTCATCAAAAGTAGAGGTTGTTAGCAATTTTGCTCGTTTCGTCTCCTCGTTACTGATAAGACTTTTTCCCGATTGTATTAAATAGGCAGCAGCATTCACGTTACGGGGCCATGGACGCTCCAATGCTAAAGCTTGGCCCACTACATGACCTAATACATCCTGATTTGAGAGCCCTGTTCGTGCGGCGCATCCTAGGGTTTGAAATACCTGAAGTAATCGTACTATGTCAGCATCACCGAGGCAGCCAAGAAGGTCGTGCACTTCTATTTCTGAATAATGGGTGTCAGATTTATTCACGTCATTCACTGGTTTGATGCCTCCTACCGAATAAATACTGGTGAGATTGAAAAAGTGGCAATTTATTTCGCCACTTTTTCAATCTCACCAGTATATAGGGCTAAGGGGCCAATTATTTTCCCCAAGCTACTCAAATCATACGCTAAAGGGCGTTTAACGAGGTTGAAATGAGCAAAACAACAACAATTAGTCATTTTCCTGTAGGAAATGGCGATATGACACTATTGAAGATTGCGTCAAACGATCAATATCATTATGTGCTGGTCGATATGCACATTCGCCAAAATGGTGAGCCGGATGAGGACAAGTGTGATGCGCTGGAGGCATTGCACGGCATGTTAGATACAGATGGAGATGGGCGACCCTATGTTGATGTGCTCATTCTCACCCATCCTGATGAAGATCATATTCGGGGCTTTAAGGATAACTTTCATCGAGGTAGCCCCTACGACTATGTGACACCGGATAAGGGTGAGAAAGGAAAGATATTGATTAGAGAGATGTGGTCATCGCCGCTCATTTTTCGACGCAAGAGTAAGAATCACACATTGTGCAAGGATGCTCTGGCATTCGATGCTGAAGCTAAACGTCGGGTCAATCTATACAAGGCCAAGAAGAGCATCGGTGTTGAAGGCGACCGAATCCGCTTGATTGGTAAGGATGAAAGCGGAAAAACGGATGACATTATGGATATTGTGTATCAAAACGAAGATATTATTAACACCTTGAATGAAGCCGCTCTCATGGAACTCAGTGCCAATGTATTGGGGCCGCTCTCTGACGATGATTTTGATGATGTTGTTCTTGATAAGAACCGCTCCAGTATCATCATTCAGTGGGGTATTGCGAGCCACGGTTACACGACACCGTCAAACTATATACTGCTGGCTGGCGATGCAAGCGTGGAGGTGTGGGATGCTCTATGGAATAAATACAAAAATAATGTTGGTCAGTTGAAGTACGATATTTTGCTGGCCCCTCATCACTGTTCTTGGCACACCCTCTCACACGACAGCTTTAGCGATAGCGACGATCCACAGATATCGGATGATGCAATATCGGCACTCAGTGAGGCGCGCCAAGGTGCGGTTGTCGTGTCCAGTAGTGACAGCATAGAAAATAATGACTGTGATCCACCGAATTACCAAGCGATGAAGGCATATGAAGGCATTGTTGAATCTGTTGATGGTGCCTTTCAGTGTCTTGCAGAATACAAGCCTTCTGAGGGAACCGCACCAGAGGTGCTGGTCTATAAATTGACGAATAGTGGCCCGCAGGAGGATGTGAAATCTACAACATCTACTGCTTCAAAAAACACAATTCGACGTTCGGCGGCTACCAGCGCCTTATTTTCCGGTGCGGGTAATGCGATTGGACATGGGTGATGTACATAATCTGCCTGTAGCAGTGCAGGCAGTCATTGAGCAGATACGCAGGTATCCAAATGTTCAAGGCATTGACGATATTTCCTGTAGCGACCATATGGTTCTTGTTAAATCATTATGGAGCGTTACGCTGCCCAATCCATTTCGTCAGCGGGGAATATCAAAAACAGGCGTCAAGCAAGTCGAAGAAGTCTATTGGCGGATACCCCTAGATTATCCTAAGAGTGCGCCTTCTCCTCGGTTGCGTCAGGATTTCCCCACAAATCTACCGCACATTAATCCGCATACATCGGGTAATTTAGTTTTTCCCTGTGTGGCAGAAATGGGGTTGCTTGATTTACTGCATAGCATGGGGTTGTCGGCGATATTAGATGCAACATGCCAATGGCTTACTAATGCTGCGGCAGATAATCTGCATTGTCCTGTTCAGGGCTGGGAGCTTACGCGGCGAGACGATACCACCGGCTTAATCAGTGTTGATACCCATGCGATTCGTGCTGAGTTGGAGGCGAGCAATCGAGCGGCCAGATTTTACAGCTATCGATATTGTTATATGACAGCGTCAGGTGAGTCAATCATTGGGGCAGTCGATACACCCTGCCTTGGTACGACTAATAATTCGTTGAAACAAAAACATACGTTTATCGTTCGTGATACATCGATTCGATATGCGCCATGCATATTATTTCAAACGGCTGATGGGCATAATATCGACGAGTACAGACCGGAGTCGGTTATTGATTTCAACAGCCTTCGCGCTTTTTCCAGGCACTTGGGGGTAGGGGATGCGTTTGATGCGCGCGTGAAATACCTGTTGTCGGTTTCAAGCCCACAGAGCCTGCTAAGAAAGGATAGAGCGCCTGTCGAAGAGTTTTTAGTGGTCTTTGCCGTGAAGCGTCCTTTTCCGCTAATTGGTTCAGATAGTAGGTGGGAGCTGCTTCCTTATAGAGTGCAGTATGATAAGGACAACCAGGCTCGGTTATCCGACGCCGTGGTGGTTAGGCCGACATGTTTTATCGAACGTAGCTGTCCACCGCTATTGCAAGCAACATCGGGGCGCATGGTGGAAAAAATGACTAATATTGGTCTGCTTGGATGTGGAAGTCTGGGTTCTAAAATTGCATTACACCTGGCGAAAAGCGGTTGCTACCAATTTGAATTGGTGGATAAAGATTGGTTTAGCAGCCACAACAATGCCCGGCACGGGCTTATCGTTTCAGATTTCGACAATTTGTACGGTAGCAAGTCAGATTTACTGCAACGAGAGATTTTAAAACTTAATATTAGTGCAAAAAAGATTGGTAACAATGTTTTGTCCATGGGCTGCGATGATGGATTTCAACTCGCGGCTCAAACAGACTTTATCATTGATGCAACTGCCTCCTTGCCCGTAAAATATTTCCTTGCTCATGATTGTGCGGCCCTTCCGGGTAAGCTGATTCATGCCGTGCTGTACGGTCAATCGACGGTTGGTGTTGTGGCTATTGAAGGTGATACTCGCTCAGTACGGATCGACGATTTTTCAGTTTTTCTCAATACCCTGTGTATCGACAATTCGCCGATTCAGGCGGCCATGTATGGCAACGAAGGTTCCGGTTTAAAACACTACGGGGAAGGCTGTAGTTCCGTCACCACTACGATGAACGATATTGATATTTCACTGATGTCTGCGGCAATGACAGCCAAGATCAACACACATATCGAGCACAATGATCGAAATCAACAGGGTTTGTTACATATAGGTGTCTTGGACAAACTCTCGTTGGATATGACATGGAAAGCCCATGTGTTTCCTCCTACATTAATGATCCCAAAAGACGGTGATTTTGATTGGGATGTTCGGGTTTTGGGTGAGGTGACTCAAAAAATAGAACAATTGAGCGATATTGATTGTACCGTGGAGAATGGCGGTGTGATTGCCGGGCATGTCTGCCACCTGTCTAGGACGGTATATGTAACTTATTTGTTAGATGCACCTGAAGGCAGTACACAAACCCCTGATCGATTTACCTTAATGACAACGGGGTTGGAAGGCGTCTTTGATGAGATTCACAAAAAGACAAATGGGCAAATCACTTTTTTGGGAACCTGGCACAGTCATACTCAGCCCACGGCCCCGTCTGAGATTGACAGGAACACATTGAAAAAATTACAGAGCCATTATGATTTTCCTATTGTCATGTTGACCTATACAGGAGGGCGCTTAGTGCGTGTCTGATTTTGACGAAACTTAGCAAACATTTTGATCATTACACAATCAACGCCAGGTTCATGCCCGCTTTTTTTTCAGTATTACCTTTTGTCTTAACCATGATGGCATGGTGTTCCAGTGCGAAAAGTATTATAGGTGGAACGCTGACGATATTGATTAGTTTTGGTGTGATGACTTTTATATCCAGTTTTATTTCCAACGTGGGGAATAAGAGGCAAAATATATTATTCATGGTATGGGGTGGCGCACCCACGACGATGATTCTTAGGCATTCTGATCCCTTCTTGGATCAGTACACGAAACAACGCTATAAAAAATGGTTGAATATGAAAGTTCAGGGCTTGGAGTTTCCATCGTTAATCGAGGAGGAAAACGACCCTGGCGATGCGGATCAAAAATATGAAAGTGCCATCAATTACCTCAGAGAATATACTCGGAATAAGGACAAATACCCAGCGGTCTATCGAGACAATGTCGGCTACGGATTTTCACGTAATTTGCTGGCGATTCGTCTGTCTGGTTTTCTGGTTGCACTGATTAGCTTAGGAATAAATATCTATTTTCTATGGCCCAATCTCAATACTGATTGGGAAGAAAATATATCGCTTGTTTTAAGAGAGAATTTATTGGGTGTTGGTTCAGGCCTGGTGGCAACGATCTTTATGCTGACTTTTTGGCTGGTTGTAAATAATGATTTTGTAAAAGAACGGGCATTTCGATATGCCAAGACATTGCTGGAGTGTTGTGAGGACGTGCCACGACTGAGTAATGAATGACGGACATTAATACCTCATAATTATAAAACTGCTGGAGCCTGAGAAGGAAGACCTTCACACCATTACGTTTGTACTAGTTTTTTGCTAGTAGTAATACCCCTCGTCACTACACCCTGGGGTAGTGACGAGGGCGCGCGAACCTTGCCAGCACTGGCCTAAATAAACTTTCCTACAGTGATGTACCCGTTACGCAAGATTATTCACACGAATGATGGAATACTCCCCCTACCTACTGTAGCTATTGCAGACTCAATAGCACCCCGGCGGGTTCACAGCCAAAAACGCACTTATACAGTGGTATAAGGTTCATTCATTAACAGAGGAGGATTACCTGGCAATCAAAGAGCCGTAACACGTCTGAGGCGTTAAAACGAATCAGGATTACACCTTTCGGTGGGTTTTGATGGTTGTGCCGTTACTCAGGTTTTATGGGAGTGGTGTCCCGTGACGTTCGATAAGCAGCACTATCGCTTATCTCTCTATTGGTTAAAGCCAATAGACAGTCATTAACACTAACCAAACGTATCAACACCATTATGTTTCTCAGCTCATGCGACTGTTCTGACCGGTAAATCCACCGGTTCAACCAGTGAGTAAAAAGCTAGTGACTGTGCTAAACGGTCATTCAATCCTCCGAAACATTAAAGAAACCTGACCTTAATGCAGAGAGAGACACGACAACAGAGGCTAACAGCTTTTGCGGAATAAATTTCCATTGTTCCGAAGAAACCCTTATAAAAACATAAAGTTGCGGAGTATGCGGATTAATAAATACGACCGGTCTGACCGGTCGCCTGTCTGGTATAACCAGACGCACCTAAAACCGGTGACTGTGTAGATCGGTCGGTGACACATAAGGTGCCGAACAACGATGGCTGAAATTTCCTTGTGTGTTATCTTTTCTATTAAGTGATCAAGCATTTATTTATTGACTTAATATTGGCCGTTAGATTTCCATATGAGGCAAAGTTAAAAAATATGCTGAGTTTATTGTAAACATCCTCTCTAATGTTCCTCCATGCTTGTACCATTGTTCGTAGCGGAAAGATCGACACATTGCTGAAATAAGCCCTATCAATAAGAGGGCGCGGCAATGAAAGATCTTAACTATCAGCTTAAAAATTTGTGTACACGCAATCCCGATGGAAGCCACAGCACCCAGGCTGACCGCCAACAATTATTACAAGCGATGGCTAACCAACTCTTTGAGTTGGGCTATCGTCGTATGGAAGCCAAATCACTCAAGCCCAAGCATATTGACGCGCTGGTCGCGCACTATCTGGAAGAAGGACTTTCATCGGGAACGATTAAAAATCGTTTATCGATTCTGCGCTGGTGGGCTGAAAAAATCGGTAAACAAAATGTAGTGGCCAAAGACAACGCTTACTACGGTATTGCCGAACGGGTGTTTGTGACCAATATCTCCAAAGCCTGTGATCTTGATAATGAGTTGCTAGAAAAAATCACTGACCCACATATAAAAATCAGCCTTGAATTACAAAAAGCGTTTGGCCTTCGCCGTGAAGAGGCGATTAAATTCAGCCCGGACTATGCGGATAAAGGCAGTTATATCCATCTTAAATCAAGCTGGTGCAAAGGGGGTAAGGCTCGTGATATTCCGATTAGAACGGATGAGCAACGTGAACTTGTGAAACGTGCGCACCTCATTGCAGGTAAAGGTTCGTTGATTCCCTCGCACTTGATGTACGTGCAACAACTCCGCTTGTATGAAAAATTAACCGATGCTGCGGGTTTATCCAAATTACATGGCTTACGCCACCGCTATGCACAAGAACGTTATCAAGAATTGACCGGTTGGCCTGCGCCCGCCTGCGGTGGGCCAAGCCACAAAGATCTGGAAGAAAACGAGCGTCTTAATGACAGGGTGGCTCGCTTTGCCATATCGCAGGAGCTGGGCCACGAGCGCGAACAAATTACTGCGGTGTACTTAGGTAGGTAATGAACACACGCGGAGTGTAAAAATACACTGTGGCTATTGCAGTTTCAATAGCGCCCGACAGGTCACAGCCTGTCATTTAAACGGTAAGACCTATAACACACTAGACCTCCGTCTGAGTATTATCGGTTGTTACCACCCCAACGGGAGAAATGATTTCCCGTTGGGATGTCTTTCTCTTTTTTAATCATGAGGAGAAAGACTATGGAGTACTTGGAAATGCGCGGTGCAGTCAAGCTGAAAGCGGATGCCAATAAAACGGTAGTAGGTTCTGTTTTGAATACATTAAAAGAAACAGAATTTGTTGATACGGGTTATATGGATATTTCGCTCGAAGGTAAAATACTTCGTATTCATGCCGAAGGTACGATCTCGGAGAGTTATAGCATCAGAGCATTATTACTCAAGCTGCAAGCTCAGTTGACAGACACGTCGATGATAGGTGTAACAAGTGTACGATGGGAAACCCTCGTGGTACTTAAGCACTGGGAGCCACTATCGGCTATTCGACTACAGCCTTTGAATCAACTGGCCTTTGCCCAGTAACCCACAACACAGACCTAACTCCGGTTCGGTCTGTGTTATTTTTTTAAAAAATAAACAACACCTTTCGGTCTTTGTCGTCTGAACCCTTTTTACCATCCAACCCCACCGAGTTTCTTTACCCTGTCGATTCTGATTATTGACTTGGCGGGCAAACGGCATGAAACGAAAACCTTTAACGATCATCACGCTAATGGTGTTGGGTATCTCATCGCTCTCGTTGGCAGAGGACATCAGCTTAGTGATTCCAGAGAGCCGTTATGTATCGGTTGAAGTGGGCGCAACGCCAACACAGCGCAATCTACTGGAGTCCGTCCTCTCAGCTCATATTCCCGAATCGCTAAAGACCATCGGCGCGGCTTTAAAGTATGTGCTTCATCCCTATGGTTTTCGATTACTCAATACAGAAGAGGCACTGCCCGAACAATCACTTTTATTGTCGCTGGCGTTACCTGATCCTCACCGAACACTTGACCCCATCACACTCATTGACGCGCTTAAGCTGTTAGGTGGGGAAAGTTTTGAGGTGACGATTAATCCGGTCACACGAACAGTCTCCTATACCTTGAAAAAAGACTATCAGCAGTTTGTTAGCGAGGCAGATATTGAGCAAGCCGTAAAAAATTGGACACAGAAAAACCAAACAGTGAGCCACTATGGCCCCGTAAAACCGGGGGAAAGTCTCAGCAGTATTGTCACGGTTGCTGGCTTGAAGGGGGTGACCTTAGATCAACGCATGGTGCAAGTCTTTGAGGCTAACCAGCAAGCGTTTCTCAACAACATGAATGCTTTAAAAAAGGGCGTGATATTGAATCTCATACCTCACGATTCTGCCATTTTATCCATGAGTGAGGCCAGTCGATTGGTGGATGAACACCACCATTTATGGCTTGAGACAAAGGTAACGCCATGAATGCGATTAAACGAGGTGTCAGCGTTATTGTTTTGTTGGCTGGGGTAGTGGGGCTGATCAATACAAGCGTTGCCGAAGCGGTTAAATCTCAAAAACCATTGTTACAAACGCCTGTGCGAGAAACCCCTGTTACGCAAACACAGATCATTCAGCAGGACGCGGCGCGTTGGTCATTGGATATTAGCGAGTATCAGCGATACCTCGATTTAATCCGTGGACCATTGGGCAAATGGAATCCCTCGATTGACCCCTTAATGGCCTTGGGCATGTTCGCTGACACCCAACAGCAGTCACAACGCTATGCGGAGCGTTACGCACAGCAGGAATTTGAACTCACCGAGCGGGTACTGCGTTTCCAGACAGCCTACCGTGCGGCCTTTAATCGTTTATACCCCAATGTAGGTGTATTGGATCAGCGCTTGCTAGTGCCTTACTACGCACACCAACAACAAAAGTCTGCTTCTAAAGCGGCCAAAAATTTAGCGCAACGGCGCTTTGTTGAGGGAGATCGTTTACTGGTGTTTGTCGCTGATTCCTGCAAGGAGTGCTTCACCACCATTCGCCGGTTGATGAGCCTATTATCGGGATTAAAAAACAGCGGTGTGGATATTTATGTGCGCGATGCCAAGGATGATTTGACGGTAAGCCGATGGGCAAAAGAACAGGGCATACAAACCGAATGGCTGAATAAACAAACATTGACGCTGAACCGCGATGAGGGTTTATACCATCGATTACAGAGCCGATCTTCAAACGTCAATCATGCAACTGTTCCCGTTTTCTTGCAGCGTAATAAGCAGTTT
>Ga0222664_1000655_pt1 | contig 17252 bp, 16 predicted proteins | sample AntAcemetagen604_FD_181147 | JGI IMG/M metagenome (GOLD analysis project Ga0222664, IMG submission 181147) | Saline water microbial communities from Ace Lake, Antarctica - #604 | ecosystem: Environmental > Aquatic > Non-marine Saline and Alkaline > Saline | place: Antarctica: Ace Lake...
TATTTAGCTCAAAACACAGCATGGTTGATAAACGGTGTATTCAGTGCAGGCGCGGTGGTTATTGATAACCGCGGTGTTCTTGCAATTGACTGCGACGTTTCAGTTTAATCTTACCCTTTTTAGGAGAAACAATCATGGCTTTTGATATAAAACGTTTTACCCGAGTTAGTTTAGCCGATAATACTGGTTTAATTACTCTTCAAGATTCTAGTTTAGCTAACGGTCCTGGCTTATTCACATATGCAAGTGCTGACGATACGATTGCTGAAATATCAGCAGCAGGTTACTTCAATGCAGAAGCAGCAATCTACTGTCTAAATGTTGGAGATGTAATTATCGCTGAAGGCAGTGACGCTAGTAATATGCTAGTTGTTGCTACTGTTGATAGAAGTGCAAGCCCTAAAACCATTACAGTTGATTCATTTACTCCTGCTGGAACTGTTGCAACTGCTAATATTGAAGATGGTGCGGTTACAGCGGCAAAACTAGCCAGCGATGCAGTTACTACAGCAAAGATTTTAAATGCAAATGTAACTACAGCTAAAATTGCTGACGCGGCTGTTACTTCTGCTAAGCTTTCAGCCTTGACAGTCCAGTATGCAACAGTAGCAATTACCGCATCTGAGTTTAACGGCATGTACGCCACTCCTAAGCTTTTAGTAGCTGCAGGCGGAGCTGATACATTGCTAGTATTAGACAAAGTGCAATTGCTAATGACTTACGGTTCGGCTGCATATGCTGCTGGTGGTGTTGCTGCGGTACAGTACGACTCTACTGCAAATGGAGCTGGTGTTATTGCTTCTTCAACATTAGCTGCTGCAACTTTCCAAGCAACTGCATCTACTGGGTGGAACTTTAATTCAGGAGTTGTCGCTGAAACTTTCTCTACATGCGTCAACAAAGGGTTGTATCTATCAAACGTTACTGGTGCTTTTACAACTGGTGATAGTGATATGGTGGCCCATATTTGGTATAAAGAAATACCAAGCGCGTAAAGTTAGTTTATGTCTCGGCCTTCTTTTGAGGGCCGAAATTAATAGGGGGATTTATGGCTTTAACTAAAGTCCAGATTATAAGCAACGCTTTACTGCAATTAGGCCATTCTGCAATATCATCTTTAACAGGTGGAGATAGAATGGTACAAGCTGCAGAAGCTGCATATGATATGAAATTACCCTCAGTTTTAAGCAGTGGCAACTGGCGTTTTGCAACTCAGATTCAGCAATTGTCTGAACTTACCGAAGCACCACCATTACCCTGGAAGACTGCGTATTCTTTACCAGCTGGATATCTTAAAACAATCCGATTATGGCCCAATATATACCAATGGGATATTTACACTGACTTTAAGATATACACGTACCTCAGTGGCACGCTGTATATGGAATATATATCCCAACCTGATGTATCACAATTCCCACCATATTTTGTGGATTATTTTACATACGAGATATCGGCATACTTAGCTTTATCAAACGCACAAAAAGCTGATTACTTTTCTGCGCTTGAACAAAAAAGAATGCACATGATGGCTTATGCTAATGCATTAGATACTCAAAACAGACCTCAGTTCTCACAAACCAATATTCCTGTATTAAATAACCGGTATGTGACACAATTTATCGGAAATGGTGGAATAGCAAATTAGGGGTTCTTATGGGTTTGTCGGCATGGTCACAAGATGTATTTTCTAAAGGCGAATTATCACCCTTAATGTATTCCAGAGTAACAGTCTCTGCGTATTATAACGGCCTAAAAACTGCCACGAATTGTATTACCTATCCGCAAGGAGGTATTGGAAAGAGGTTTGGAACAGTTTATAACGCTACTATCCCTTCGCTTACTGATTATCGTGATGCATATTTCCAGACTTTTCAATACTTGAACGAATGCACTTACGTCCTAATATTTATTCCAGATTCGATTCTGATTTATCTAGAAGGTATATTAGTACATACTGTAGCTTCAACTGGAATAGCTGCGACTGTAATACGTAAAATAGATACTACCACTTTAGATGCTAGGTTTAGAGTAGCAACAGGGGTGCTTGCCCCGTATGATTTAACTAGAAGCGCTAATACAGCAAACGTCATATCTTCTGCTTCTTCTAACTTGCTGACTTTAACTACACCAGTGAGTGCGGATACTGTTTATCCAGTCCAATTTACCACTAGCAATACACTTCCGACAACTGTACCTCAAGTGAGATTGAATCAAACATACTTCGTATACACAACCTCTACCACGACCGCTCAAATTTTTACATCTTCTGGTGAGGCTAAATCCCAAACAGATGCCTACACTATTACGGATAACGGGGCTGGGACTAACAATCTAAATGTTTTAAATAATTGGAGTTTTGCTTTAGTTGTATTTAGAAATTTGCCGGTATATGATTTTACCCCTGCAAATACATACGATACCAAGACATTTACTCCAGGAGCAACAACAGGTTACGGAATAACCTTAAATGCAAGTAGCGCTATATTTACTACGGCTTATGTTGGCGGTGCCTTTATCGGTAACGGAGGGATAAGTAGAATTAAAACTTATGTAAGTAGTACCCAGGTAACAATAGACATACTAACTCCATTTGACTCCACGGCTGCTATCACTGGCAGTGAGACCCTATTAGCCGAACCTGCGTGGAGCGAAGCTAGAGGTTGGCCTTCTAGATGCTCTTCTTTTCAAAACCGTTCTGTATTCGCAAACTCTACGCTACTGCCTAATGGAGTGTGGCTGTCTGTCACCAATGATTACGATGACTTTAATGGGTTAGAAAAAGATGATGATGATGCTATTTCATGGTACCCATCGTCAGATAATGTAAACTTTATTCGATTCATAGTTCCGTATAGGTCTTTAACGATACATACAAATACCGGGATATACTCAACACCGCTATCATTTGAGCAAGCTGTAACGCCTAGCAATTTCTCAATGACACTACAAGACTCTACCCCAGCTACAGCTATACAGCCAAGAGGTATCGATAATCAAATAATCATCCTCTCAGGTAATGATGTTCATTCTATGTTGTGGGACGGTTATAATAACTCCTATACTTCCAATATAGCTTCTATAGCTAGTGAGCACTTGATTACAGGCCCTCATGACGAAACTGCTTACGTAGATTTAAATAGAGCTGGCTCAAGGTATATGTTTATTATAAATGACGATGGGTCACTAGTTATTTATCAAACCTTAATTTCTGAGGACGTATCAGGTTTTACACCAGCTACTTTATATCAATCTTACGGTAAAGCTTATTTTCGTTGGTCCTCATCAAGCGCCGATGGACAGTCCTGGTTTTTAACAGAGCGTCAGCTTGCAACAGAGGGCGACCCATTTCCCATTAATGAATTCACACAATACACCCTAATTAGCGCAATACTTTTTGAGTTATTAAGCGGTGTATCTCTAGAGTTATTAAATGGGGAAGACTTTGCGTTACTCCAAAATGCAGTAATCTTTGTGCCTGGAGTCCCGACGCCATTTCAGTTTCAAGATACTGGAACTCTACCCAGCTCATTTCCACAGGTAGAGGCAGGAGTATTCTATTGGGCTGTGTCTGACTCTGAAGGCGCCTTCACGGTTTACCTATCCTCTGATGATGCGGCAGACGGCCTAAATCCAATTGAGTTCTTTAGCGCTGGAACAGATGCTTATGTTGTTCCTCAGAATCTAGAAACAACGTTTCTTTTGGAAGAGCTTAGCTTTGATGTAAAGACAGACTGCACCTATTTATATAATGGAACTGCAAAATCAACATTTACAGACCTTCCAAGATTTAATGCGCAGGAGGTTAAAATTAATGGGGATGAGTTTGGGTTTGATTATACCGGGGATAACGATACGATTGAAACAATATCACATGGCGCGTCAGTTGATGTATCGGACGCAGAAATTGGATTTGCTATCCGAACCGTAATAGAGCCTTTGGCCGTTGCTCCTCCTGGTCCACTTGGCTATAAAGGTACCGCTGTGGCTTACCCGCAGCATATCCGCAACGCAACATTTATGTTTAATAGCACGACTGGTGGATTTATAAACGATACACCTATACAATTAAACCTATTAGAGCAAACCTATCCAGGTGTTCCTTCGGGTCCGCAGTCAGGCTTATTTGAGATGAGCTTTATGCAAGGATGGGAACCACAATATGGCACCTCTGGAATCACGATTACACATGACGAGCCGTTTGATATTCAATTAATTGGAATCTTCTACCAAATAGAGAGCTAAATATGGACCCAATGTCAATATTCTTATTAAGTATGCAAGCCGCTGGTTTAGTGTTTAATATGAATGATGCTAAAAACAAACACCAAATGATTCAAACCGGCAGGGACCTGGAAAAGGCTGCCATTGATACTAATCTTGAGGCTTTAAATTATGACTACCAACAATCCTCTTTAGCAGCCATGAAGCAGCTTCGGGAAAATATTGGTACTCAAATTGTAACGCAAGCAGCACGCGGTACAGATTCTGGCTCAGGTAGTGCATTAATCTTAAACCAAAAAAGTATTAGTAACTATAATGCCGATGAGCAGACAAGAAGAATGAATTTGTTAGCTAAGGAAGCAAATTTAAGGGCTAGCAATGTTTTATCAGGACTTCATACGCTACAATCAGAAACAGAGCTTGGAAGAGCAACAACTAAAGAATTTGAATCAATTCCAGTTTCCTCTGCTTTTAATGAGTTTAGAAGCTCAAAATTAGGCAAAGAGTGGGGATTTGGATTTAAGCCAGCAGGAGAATAACTTGGCAAAAGACGAAGTTGGTGGAGCTACAACTGGTAGCGGCAATATACCTGCACACTCAGATATACAAACTATAGAGCGCAAAGAGGCACCCAGTGCAGGCGTTCAAGCTCCAGGGTATCAGCAAGCATTCTCACAAATGGCAATGACAACTTCAGCAATGAGTTCACTTGCCTCTAATATTTCAATGTCTGCTGGATTACAGCTAGCCAAGAATCGAGGAACATTATCTGGTCAAAACCCTCAAGGCGACCTGCTACCTTCAATAACTAAAGCAGATGAAGCCTTTAACGCTTCTTATTCTTCTCAAGCTCAAGCCACGCTAGGACTTCAGGCCAACAGCCTAATGAATCAAGGTGAGGAGATGCTCAATCAGAGCTATAAACTATCACCTGATATGATACAAAAATATCAAACAAATACAGCCAAAGGATTAGAATCCATATTAAGCAATGCTCCAAGTACAATCCGTTCATCCATGCAAGCCCAGTACGCTGAAAAGCTCCAGAATACTGGGCGCCAACTTAATAACAAGATGATTTCTGAGCAAAAGCAAGAGACCAAAGCCAAGCAAGAAGTTTATAATAATTCACAAGTTAAAGAGGCGTATGAAACTGCATTCTCAGGCAATCAAGAACAAGGGGTAGGGAATCTAGAATCGTTTAAGAAGGACTTAGCTAATCAGCGAGCCTCTGGAATAATTGACCCCAAACAAGAAGCCGCTTTATATGATGCTGCCAAGCTAAACCTTTACTCTGGTGCCATGTCCAAGGGTGCGGCTGACGCCAAAGACAATAAAAAGTTAGCTGAGTATTTGAGAGGTATGCATAAGTCGCTTCCTGATAATCTCACGGAAGCAGAAAAAGTTACTGTAATGAGTAACACTATGCAGTATGTTAATGCTGTTCATGCAACTGAAGCCCAAGATGACCAACTTACAATTTCTCAGTTAAATAGAGCGTTATCTGAAAACATGATGACTGGCTCTATGCTGGCCCAGGCACAACAGTCTTTGCCACCAACAGAATTTAATAACTTTATGACTAAGTTGTACGGTTATAAAGATAAGAAATATAAATCTCAACAAGCAATTCAAGAAATAGCTAATAACTTTGATGACGCCGTTAAGATAAGAAGCGCGACACCAGACCAAATTAACAAAGCCTTTGATGCATTAACTCATGACTCAATGATGAAGCACCCAGAGCAGACTCTGATTCAAACCCAGACTGCTATTGCCAAAGGAGCAGGAACTGAAATACCTAATTTTACCAACCAAATAGACACAATGCTTACACGCGGTGACCCTGGTCAAGCTTATACTGCTATGCGTTCATACAATGAAGTTCATGATTACGCGCCTCAAAATGTAGCTGGAGTTTCTAAGAATGGCGTCGCTTTAGCAACAATGATGAATGACTTCCATCAAATAGGTGGAATGCCAGAAACCGAAGCATGGACCCAAGCTAGAGAAGCAATATACAATCAAACTCCAGAGCAAAGAGAAATGCGAGAGGCTTCATATAAAGAATACTCAAAAGACCATTTCGCAACAACTGATAATCTGATAAGCAAAACAACTAAGTTATTAGATTTAGGTTGGTTTAGCGGGACCCATGTACCTGATATGCCTTATGTAGCCAATCGAACAATGAGGCTTTGGAAAGATTGGTATATGACTACTGGAGATGCTGGCGCGGCAGACTCGCTTACTAAGAAATCTTTAGCTAGCACATACGGAATATCCAACGTAAATGGCGAAAAGCAGAAAGTATTTATGCCGGTAGAAATGGTTGCTGGAATAGGCAATGATGCCCCTGAAATAGTTCAAAATGATATTTCACGTGACATAGGATTGCAGCTTGAGGATACAAAGAAAGCTTATGATGACGGATTTGTTGACTGGTATTATAAAGCGGCTGATAGGGCTGACAACGAGAAAGGGCCGGTTAAGATTGAGAGAATTTATAGAGGACAATCTACAACAAAACTGCCAAAAACAGGATTGATAGAAAGTGGTAATATTGATTTAAATAGCCGCCCACAAGTAAAAAATGAGGATGGGACAATAAGTACCGTTAGGTCAATTTCAGTTAATTTTGATGGGCAGGAAGTTTTAATTCCAACCGTTAGTGACGGCGGAAAAATATTATCTGATAAAGACGCCATTAAGCAATTTAAGGACACTGGCAAGCATTTAGGTAAATTTAGTACGGCAGAACAAGCAACTTCCTTCGCTCAATCTCTGCATAAACAACAAGAGGAATATTACTCCTCTACTGCAGTTGACACTTTCACGGTTCAAGTAACAGCTAGCCAAAACCTACAGCGAACCCAAACTCCTGGTTCTCCATATGCTGGGTACTATGATGTGTCATTAATTGGAAGCAATGGATTTCCAGCACCAATTTCCACAGTAAGCAGCGGGCCAAAACAGACTTTTGCTTATAGACCTAATATAGAATATCTAAAGAATGCTTATGCATTAAAGCAAAATCAAGGAATGACAGCTTCTGAGTTTGAAAAATCTCACATTGAAGCCTTTATTAAAGAAAAATTAGGTTCAAGCTTTAGAGATAAGGCGATAGCAACTAGAATGAATACCTTTGCGAAGGGGTCCTAATGGCTTTAGATATTGAGTTTCCAACTCCTGAAGAAGAGTTTAAGCGCAAAACGGATTTAGTTAATAACGCCCCTCCTATGTCAGTTGAAATACCGTCCTCAATTGAAGGAGCTATTGGCCTAACAGATATTCAGCCATTCGAAAAACCTTTAGATATATTGCCCGAGAAACAAAAAGAACAGAAAGGATTCTTAGATTCTTTCGGACATACATTCAATGATATGGAAGTGGCAGCCCATGCAGTAGATTTTGCATATCATAAATACACTCAACATCAAGTAGCGTCTGACTTGGCGTCTCAAAATCCAAGAGAAGAAGTTACACCTGAAGGATGGACACCCTTAGAGATGCAAAATTTTCAAGGATTCCCAGAAGGTTACTGGCCATTTATTTCAGATAGCTCAAACCCAGAAGAGCTTCAAGCAAGACAGCAAGAAGTAACCAGATTAATGCATGAAGAAGAAGAGTATGCAGATGGATCCACTTGGGGGAAAGTGCTTGGCGGAACAACAGCTTTAGTAACTGACGCGGTATTGTTCGGCTGGATTCCAATTGCAAATTCAGTTAGATATGCTAAATATGGGCAGGGAATACTAAAGAATATGGCTCGGCAAGCTCCGGGAATTACCGCTTCATCTCTCGCGTACACTACTGCCATGGATGCGACTACTACCGGCAAAACCATGCAAGACTTTGCTATAGATGCAACTGTTAATACATTAGCTGGTATAGCTCTAACAGGCGCTGCTGCAGGAATTGGGAGAGGTTTGCGTGGTGGTGAAATGTATCGGTCTCGCCACGCATTAAAGATGAACTTTCAAGATATTGAAGCTGTAGAGAATATATCTAAAGAAGGCGTTTCCCTTGGGATGGTTGCCCGTCCTATAGCTGGAAGTGCTGCTAATGCCATGGAAGTTACAAGGGCGCAAGAGTTTCTAGATTCCAGATTTGCAAAGATAGGATTCTTTAAAATACCCTATGTTGGCGCAGGCATAGAGAAAACATTCAAATATGTAAGTCCACAATTTAGAGCGTTCACAAGTGAATGGGGCCCAACTCGCTCTTATATAAATAGGATGGCTAACCATAGCTACATAACTGAAGGAATAAATGACGGCAAGGCATCTCCAGTTAATTTCGAAGCAATGATGATGAAGTACCATACTGGAGCTGCCAATCTTGGGCAGCAACTAGAGGGGTTAAGACATGAAGCAAACGGTATGTCACCTGGATTAGGACCTATTAACGCAAGTAAAAGATTGGCCCAAAGAATAACTGAAGGCTCCCCGCAATATACAAAAGACTCCTGGGGTGCAGAAGTGATGGATACTTTATTTAGCGGGGAATCAAGTCAGGTCCCACAGGCAAATGACGCCGTAAAAGAACTAGAAAAGTTCTATACTGAACATCTTAACGAATACCAAAAAGCCCATGGTTTAGAGCAACGAGATTTACCCGTTAAAACAGCGGCAGGATATTTATCTCGAAGATATGACACTGGAAAAATGAATGAAATGACTGGGACCGAGAGCTGGAACGGCATGTGTCTACAGTATTTCAGAGAAGGCGACCATTTAATCACCGAAGCTATGCATCCTATTAATGAATTAGAATCAGTAATTGAAGAAGTTAAGGTTAATATTCATAACGGGGTTAATGCAGAGCAAAACCGAATTACATTAAAAGCGTATAACGCGCAATTAAAAAATGAGCGCAGAGAACTAAAAGACAAAATATTAGAAGACAAAAGACTTCAAAATCTAATCACTGAAAACGTTTTACCTAGAGAAGATGAGGCTATTTTAAAAGCTAAACTTAAGCCATGGAAAGATGCGACTAAAGAATCTAAGAATTTAAAGACTGAATTATCCTCATTTAAAAGGCAGCTAGCAAATGAAAAACGAAAGTTTGAATCGGGTGAAAAAACTGTTGGCATCAAAGCAGGAGATAGTGTTGCTAAGAAGAATTATCCGGAAATTAAAGCTAAAATCGATGAATTGGAAGCTGCTATTTATGAAAAAGATGCTGAGATGGCTAAAGTAAATCAAATTGTTGATGACCACTGGAATCAATTAATGGATGAAGTGGAGTCCGGTCAAATTAAAAGAAGCTTGTATTACCGCAATGAAGAGGGTGGGAAAGTCACGTTCAAGAAAACCAACACCTCACCTAAGTTTCGAACCTTATATAGCTCGCATGGAGATTTGGCTGAAGCAGAAATGTTACAGGATGCCAAAGCGTATCATTCCAATATAACAGGGACTAATCCAGATAAACTTGCTCAGCAGATGGAGAGTACCCTACAGGCAAATGCGACTGGAAACGTACTTAAAGAAAGGTCTTTCCTAATTCCAGACCAAACATTACTTGCAAACGGTTTCTTATCGACCGATTTAAATAGAAATGCCATGCTTTATGCATTAACGCTCGGGCGTAAAACTTCACACACCACGGCGTTAAAAAGCTTTGGGGTATCCAAAAGTGGTAAGGCTGGATTTGCTGAAGAAATGACTAAAGAGCTTGATGCTAAAAAAGAGGCTATTCGGGTTTCAGATAAAACTACTGAGAAAAAAAATAAAGAAACAAGAAAGCTTAATAAATCTTTTAAAAAAGAAATAGATTTTGTTGAGGCATTAGATGCAGTAGCTATGGGCACATATTCCCGAACAGGACACAATCAAAATGTTAGGGATTCCATTAATGCCGTACGGTCGCTTACTGCTGGGGCAAAACTAGGCTCACTGCCATTTTTACAAATACCAGATTTTGCGGTTCAGATTTTTAAGAGCGGTGTATTTAGGTGGGCTAGAGATGGTATATATCCATTAATAAAAACAATGAACGGAACTATAAAGGCAACAGGCGGTGAAAACTTTAGAAGAAATGCTAGTAAAGCTAATTTAGCCCTTGAGAGTGTGATGCATATGAAAGCAGATGAACTTTGGCATAATGCCACAGAAGCATCTAGTTCATTCGCGGGACAAGCATCGGATGCCATGAGCTATCTTGCTAGAGGGGCTAATAAATTAAGTGGAAGCGCATTCCTAGAAGACACCAACCAACGCTTAATTGCCAATATAAGCCAGTCAAATCTAATAGAAAGACTTTATCAATATGAAAATGGGACACTAGGAAAGCGCGAGCTTACGCAGATGCTACAATTTGGCATAGACCCAAAGATACAAGCTAGTAAGATTCTTAGAGCCTTTGAAAGCTCACCAACTAGTTATGCTAAAAAAGGTGGTGGTTTTGAAAGTTCTTACTGGGATTGGGGTGATAAAGAAGCAAGAAATATGATGACCGATAATATCCGTAAATCAGTTTCCGCAACTCTTATTCGCAAAGGATTATTTGATTCCCCTTTAGTTTCTAATGACCCCGTGATAAGTATGCTGTTTACTTTTACAGGATGGTATTTTGCTGCTCTTAATAGGTTTATGCTTCCAGCCTTACAAGCTCCTTTGGACCATTATTTAATGTCTGGTAGTGTTGCAACATTTGGTTTAAGTTTAATGATTGACCCTCTGCGCGCTTGGTCTCGTGGTGAAGAATTTAATATGGATGATGAGGCTTGGTTTGGCTCTGCTATTGGCGACGTACCCCCTTTAGCCCCATTATATTCGGCAGCTATGCGGGGAAATGCTATAATAGATAATGACTTTTTAAGTAAAATAAAGAATGATAGGTACAGAAACTTATCCATTCTAGGTGGGGCTGGTGGCGCACCAGTAGGAGTTGCTGAGAATATAGCGAAGGGCGTAAGAATGTTTGCAACTCAAAACTGGAATCAGGCAGATATTAAAAGGCTCGCTAACACAGTTCCCGCTGCCCAAATGTGGTGGATGAATAGTTGGAAGAACCAGTTTATGGATTCATTAACTGATGGTCTACCAAGGACTTATCAAAGCGCTAAAAAATAGAGGATATAAGATGTCAACGTCACAACAGATTATTAACGATATTGAACCACGTAGCCAGTATGTTTCCACTAATGGACAGACTGTGTTTAATACCACATGGACGGCTGACTCTGCATCGGATATTGATGTCTATGCTCACGCTGATGGAGTAGAGGCGGATGATGCCACTCAGTTAGTTTCTACCACTGAATACAATGTTACATTTGTTGGTACCTATGAAACAGTGCGAGTTACATTTACAACCGGCAGGGTGCTTGATGATATAATCACTATAGTTCGTAACACGCCATCTACTCGTGATAACCTATATACAAATACAAATTTCACGCCCTCGATGCTAAATCAAGATTTTGGAGTTAGGACTTTAGTCGAACAACAAAATCAAATGTATAATCTAGATTTCGCGCCTCACTATAACTTGTCATGTACCTACACTGATAACAGTGATTATGCTATTGATATAATTTTACCTATTCTTGACTCAAACCAAATTTGGGTTAAGAACCTAGCAAATACTAAAATAATAGCTTTTGACCTTCCAGAGTCGGGAGATTTACCAGTAGCCGGGCCCTTTATAACATATACAGCAAGCGCTACTCTAGCTAATGCATTTAATATGGGGCTACTTGGTTCAGGCATTATTGGGCAAACAGTAACGGATAGTGTTTCCACGCCTTATGTACTTGATATACCATTGACCGTCCCAAATGGCGGAACTGGAGCCACTACATTCGATGCTTATAATGTTGTTTTGGCGGGAATTACCGAGACTGGCGCTCTTAGGACTTTAGCAGATACTGGCGCAAGCGGAGAAGTATTAACATCAAATGGAGCTGGAGCAGACCCTTCTTGGCAGGAAATTAGTCAAGTTGGCTCTATTAATATCATAGAATATACTTCTGATGATACATATACAAAGCCTGATAACTTAAGTTTCATTACAATTAAAGCTGTTGGCGGAGGAGCTGGTGGAGGAGGTACTGCTAATTCCAATAATCCAGGATATCTAATAACTGGTGGTGGCTCTTCAGGTGGGTATTCTGAGTCATTTTATAATGCAGCAGATGTTGGCGCTACATTAGCAATAACCATTGGAGCAGGTGGAGCAGGTGGAGCTTCAGGTGGAGGAGAAGGTGGTGTGGGTGGGCAAACTTCAGCAGGAGCTCTTTGCGTGGCAAATGGCGGCCTATCCACAGTTAACATAGTTGGCGGTATAGCTCCTGCAGCAGGAACTGGGAATATTATAGCAAGTACTGGAAGCTGTGGTTTGCCAGGAGTTGGGACTTCACTAAATACAACAGATTTTTCTGGTGGCATGGGTGGCTCAAGTATTTGGGGCGCCGGTGGAAATTCCACATATCAAAGTATGGCGGGCAACCCTGGAACAGGATATGGTTCAGGAGGTGGAGGTGCCGCTTCAGTAAATGCTGGAGGTGCATTTGCTGGTGGAGCAGGAGCATCAGGTAAAGTAATTATAATCGAATACTTGGCAGGATAGGGGGTATCATGGCAGAGAATATAAATCAGGTTTTTACAGCTAACCCGGCATCAAGTATGGAAAGTACCGACTTAATGTATCTAGGCCGGTCTCCTTATGCTACCGCTGATGACTTTGCAATAACATTTGCTAACCTACAAGCTAGTATAACTGCCGTTGGAACTCTTACGGCTGGTGTATGGAATGGAACGGAGATTGGGATTGCTTATGGTGGAACTGGCGTTACTTCCGTAACCTCTACTCCAACAGCTAGTGCATGGGCTGGATGGGATGCTAATTCTAATCTTTCAGCCAATAATATTTTACTTGGTTTTGCATCAACCGTTTCAGCAGCTGGCACCACTGTACTGGATGTTGCAAGTGCTAGGTATCAAGTGTTAACTGGAAGCACTACTCAAACCTATACAATGCCTGTGGTGAGTACCTTGGCCTTAGGTCAAACTTGGGTTTTGGATAATGAATCTTCTGGAAATCTTACGGCGCAATCTTCTGGTGGAAATAGCATACAAGTGGTTGCCCCTGGCGGTAGAGTGGGGCTTACATGCATAGCCATAACTGGTACTGGTGCTGCATCTTGGAGCGCTTCATATGTAATTGACAATGGCGGGGTGTCCAGTATTACTGGTACAGCTAATCAAGTTGTTGCTAGTGCTTCAACTGGGGATATTACATTGTCCCTTCCACAAGCTATTGCGACAATTAGTTCCCCTACGTTTTCAAGTTTAGTTCTTTCAGCTGCTCTTACAGTGGGGTCAGGAAGTGACTTATTTACTTTAAATTCTTCTACTTCTATTGACGGTATTATTGATGATGATACGATGGCGACGGCTAGCGCAACTAATGTACCAACGGCTGAAAGTACTAAAGCATATGTAGACGGTTTGATTGGTGGCGCTGTTCCAGCTCCTGGCGCTGCAGGTGTCGTACTTAGGTCTGATGGAGCAGACTGGCAGAACTCGAGTTTTACTCTTGCGGCATCTTATGCGACTAATGATTTAATCTACTGCTCATCAACTAATAATTTAACTGCCTTGACTACAGTAAATAACGCGTCGTTTTCAACTAACGCATCTGGTGTTCCGACATGGCTTGCATTAACTGATGGACAAGTGGTTGTTGGTTCTTCTGCAGGCGCCCCATTAGCAGCCACGTTGACAGCCGGCACAGGCGTTATCATAACCAATGCTGCCAACTCCATTACTGTTGCCTCAACGGGCGGCGGTATGGGTTGGTCAAACATCGGCGGTACAACTCAAGCTGCAGCCGTAGACAATGGGTATATCTCTGATGATGCCGGAGCAACTACAATTACACTTCCTGCAACTGCAGCTATTGGCAGCAAAGTTGGAGTGGAGGGACTTGGTGCAGGCGGATGGATTTTAGCCGCTAGCGCTGGAGATACAATTCAGATAGGGTCCGGAGAAACTAGCTCAGGGGGAACCCTGACTAGCTCCGCTGCAACTGATAGTGTCTATGTTCTTTGTATAGTAGCTAATACTACCTGGCGCGTAATAACAACTAACTCAGCTGGGCTGATAATTGCATAAAGGAGAATTAAATGGCTACACGAAATCAAACAGATGTTGGATTGTCAGGGGCTAGTGGAACTGGTAGTTTTGCTGGGACTACTTCCCCAACGATTACAACACCGATAATATCTCAGATTAATGATACGAATAGTGCTGCTATGTTAGGTATGAATACAGTTGGCAGCGCTGTAAATTACCTCGGGATTTTTAATAACGGCACTGGCGCACCGCCTGTTCTAATTTGCCAGGGTACCGATACAAATATAAATATGCAGTTAACTACAAAAGGTGCTGGTAGTTTTGTTATGCAAACCACGCTTTCTGCTAGTGCAATTTTATTGCAATCTGGAACTGGATTCCAACATACCACTAATTTTAGTTTTTCTAATACTGCAGCTAATCGTACCGTTACTTATCCTGATGCTGATGGGACGGTAACATTGCTAGGCAACACTGGTACAGGTACTGGTTCTGTTGTATTGGCTACTAGTCCGACATTGGTTACACCTGTGTTAGGAGTAGCAACAGGAACGTCTTTTAACACCATTACTGGGGTAGCAACCCAGGCCGAGCAAGAAACAGCGACTAGCATTGTGCAAGCCGTAACTCCAGGGCGTCAACAATACCATCCTAGTGCTGCTAAGGCTTGGGTTGAGTGTGGTATTACGGCAAATATTCTAGCTTCTTATAACACCAGTTCAATTGGTGATGGTGGCACAGGGATTGTGACATTTAATTTTACGACTGCCTTTTCTTCTACGTATTATTCGGCGATGGGTACTGCCGCGGGTGGTTCTACTGTTGCGAGAATAGTAATGACTACTTCGTATGCGGTTGGCAGCGTAGTAATGAACTGCGTTGATGGTTTGGGAAACCTTGCAGAGCCAGCTGGCTCACTAACTTGGAACTTAGCAGTTTTTGGAGACCAATAATGAAATGTATTATATATCATGAGCCCGGTAAAGAAACATGCGTTATTCTACACGTAGCACCGGAGATACTTGATGCGACATCCCGAACTAGAGCACTGGTTCCGGAACTAGAGGAGCTGTCTGATGATGAAATAATTGAATGGGTGGCTAACAAAGATACCCCTAAAGGCATTGAGTACAGCATTATTGACTCTTCACTAATACCTTCGTCGCGAAAATTTAGAAACGCATGGGTGCTAAAGGAAGGCCAATTAACTATTGATTTAGCCAAAGCTAAAGAATTAAAGATTGAAGAATTTAGGGTGCTTCGAAAACCATTGCTAGAGAATCTTGATGCGGACTTTATGAAGCAACAAGAAGTAAACGGAGATTTATCTCCTATAGTACTTAGAAAAAACGAGCTGCGTGATGTAACCACAATATCGCTGCCAGATAATATCGAAGAATTAGAGGCTTTCGTACCTAAGTGCTTAATAGGCGCGTAACTTTTATTTAATTTATTTAATCACGGAGTAAACGTATGTCAATTTTAAATATCGAAACAGCACAACCAGCAGGTTTAGCAAGCGCTACTCTTTCAATGATTTACTATATTAAGGAATAAAAATGTTATTACAAAAAAGAGAACAAGAGATTATTTCTGAAATAAAAAAGATTCAAGAGCGGCATAGGTTGCTTAAAGATCAAGAAGCGCAGTATATTAAATCTTTTAATGAATTATCAGGACGATTAAGCGAAATTCAGTTCCTTATTAAAGAGGGTGAAAAGAATGGCGAAGCTAACAACAAAGAAACGGAACTCACTTCCTAAATCGGATTTTGCATTACCCAAGGAACGGAAGTATCCTATAAATGACAAATCTCACGCTGATAACGCAAAAGCACGTGCGCAGCAGCAATTTAATAAAGGTAATATTTCTAGGTCGACACTTAAGAAAATTGATACTAAGGCAAGTAAGGTTTCTAAAACACCAAAAAGGAGCATAACTAAATGAGCCAAGTTAAACGAGAAAAAGCCAAAGGCATGCTAGTTAAAGGTAAAGCGGCAGCTAGCCCAAAGAACATGGAATACAATAAGAAGGTTATGGAGAAAGCCGGATATTCTAAGAAACGCTCTGCTGGAACTGCGTATGGCGAAGTTGGCATGGAAAAGAAAGCTAGACGCGATGAGTCGGCAGGCATGAAAAAAGCCGCGAGGAAGAAGAAATGAAAACCGTTAAAGGTATGAATAAAGAGTCTGCAGCAAATAAGGGTATGCCAGCTAAACCTAAAGCGAAAAAAGGTATGGGTAAAGGCGTGCGTAAACCAATGAAAACTAATTCCAAGGGGTGCTAAGATGAAGAGTCCTAATAACGGGAAACCATTCGGCAACAGTCGTAGTTTAGTGCCTGATATCTCAAGCCGAGGTGTTAAAGGCGATTCATTGCCTGCAGGCAAAAGAGGCCCAATGCCTAAGGTTACCATGTCAACTAATGTCAGAAATAACTCATTCGTTGATTTAAAAGACACTGGTTTAAGTTAACCTTTGCGTAAAAAGAGAAGTACTTTATTTCCAGAGTCACGGGTGCAAAAGGCTGGCTTAGAATGGTTGGCCTTATTTAATCCCGAGGTAAGGAGGCGAGTTGTCAAAATTCATAACGAAGGTTCGCGTTCGGCTGCTAACACTAATCTGCTTATTAGTCTTGGATTACGCCCTGGGGCAAGTGACCTCCTCATTGCTTGGCCAACGCGTAAATATGCTGGCTTGTGGCTTGAAGTTAAAAGAGAAGGTTGGAAACAAACTCCATCCCAAGCAGTGCACTTTGACAGACAGCTTGAGTTCGGACAGTTAATGATTGACACCGGCTATCACTTTGATGTTGCTGTAGGGTTAGATAAATTTATTTTGATTGTAACTCGTTACTTAAGCGAGACCTAATGTATCTTCAGTTCCCGCTGATTAACCCTTATGACCACCAGCTTAGAATTCTTCGAGCAGTAAAAGATGG
>Ga0222664_1000656_pt1 | contig 17217 bp, 22 predicted proteins | sample AntAcemetagen604_FD_181147 | JGI IMG/M metagenome (GOLD analysis project Ga0222664, IMG submission 181147) | Saline water microbial communities from Ace Lake, Antarctica - #604 | ecosystem: Environmental > Aquatic > Non-marine Saline and Alkaline > Saline | place: Antarctica: Ace Lake...
TAAGAAGAACAAGTCTATCCAACTGTTCAACATGGAGTATCAGAAGGGTGTCCTGCTTAGGACGGCCTACCGAGACGCCATCTTAAAATTGCACAAGGAGCAGATGTTCATGGATGAAGACAGCCTCTGCGTGGGTCTAGGTTACAGCCTGATCATTACACCGCTTGAGTTGTTAGACAGTGAGACCCTGAAGGAGCAATCCAAGAAGAAGGAAGCTGCAACCTACGGTAAAAGTAAGAAGCCTTCTAAGGCGGAGGTTGCAAAGTTCAAGGCACGCTTAGAAGGTGATGCAGACATGGGGAAGGAGGATATGGGAGACGATGACGATGATGACGAAGTCTGAGTGCTTGTTACATCTATTTAAACTTACCACACACTTCAAGTTCACGGCACACCCTCAGATGGTGTGCCGTTTTGTGTTGGAAAGTTTAAAGGTAGATGAACGTATTGACGCATCTGTGTATGCCGAGGTAGATGAAGTTGTTAAAACTAACAGTCTGCTGGAGCACGACAAGATATGGTTTCATTACTTAGCTCAGATTGAAGCTCTGCGCAAGGCTAATGAACCGAAAGAGGCTCCTAAACAAACCAAGATTCACGTATCTATACGACCACGCCCGCGTCGATACTGAATAAACGTAAACACTATGTTCCTTCCAATTTGAGCTTGACGGAAGCTATATGCATTTGTTAAAATTCTTATAGTGATCACAGCTAAGAATCAACCCGTCCAAGCCTTTTCTATGAGGTGGTCTCAGGTGAATAGAGCCATATGGGTTCCTATAAAGGAGCCCACAGTGCGCTTGCCTGAGACTTCCTTTGTAAAGATCTTCGAATTGGTCAAGCAACACGGTCCATTGAACAGATATGAACTGGCTCTCCTGTGCCGGTCTATCGAGACCGTTCAAGACATTCAACTACTTTTAACTAGAGCGAGAAGGCTACTGGAACAGCAAGGTTCCCTTGAGATCATTTTTGCTAAAGACTTTTGCATTAGATACCCACAAGTAGGACCAGGAATCACTTTCCACCCAGCTGGTGGATACACCGTCAAAGATGAATTTGGCAACAACAATGGAAATTGGAGAACCTCAGACGAGGCATTTATAGCACATGAAAAATATTATAGACACATACCACTTCCGCAAGACCAAGAAATCGATAAGATGGATTTTTTGGATCAAGAACTTATTGATCTTCCTCTGTATTCTAGCACAAAGGACGATCAATTGGAGGAACTACCTAATACCTTCTTTACTCCTCCTAAGCTTTGAACTGGCTCTTATAACTTTTATTATCAATGGCTTCTTCAACTAAACCTAAATGTGTCAAAACCAAAGGGCAATTACGGCGCATAGAGAGGGCAAAAAGTCATGAATTTAAAAAATATAACCCAGATTACTGCACTTCATGTGGAGGGACCATGAGCTGGTGCGAAGGTTGCCGTATGTGGTCTGCCTATTGCTGCGAAACATACGGCACCTGTATGTGCTCTTAACTTTAAGGATCAGTAGCTCAGTGGTAGAGCGTTTCGTCGAAGGTTCGAGTCCTTCCTGATCCAACTTAATTCAAACAATGAATACCAACAACAAAACATCCAACCTTATCGCACAGCTTGTCAAGGAAACCAAAGGCTGTAAGCGTCATGCAAAGTTTCGCCCAATGCTTGCTGCTCTTTGTCGTAACATCAATGACCTGCATTATCCAGTTCTTGTCACCCCTAAAATTGATGGAATCCGATGCGTCACACTTGAGCGAGAAGTCATCATTCCTAATGATGATGGCGTTGATGTGCTTACACGCTCGTTGAAGAATGTGCCTAACAAGTTCATTAGGCAAACGCTCTCGTCCTATGGCCTGCCTAACCTTGATGGTGAGCTGGTAGTGGGTGAAAACTTCCAGATGTCAAGTTCGGGAATCATGTCAGAAAACGGCCAACCCAACTTTACTTACTGGATATTTGACCTTATTATGCCTCACCTAGAGTATATAGAACGGATGCACCAGATGATTGAGATGGGTATCCAGAACCTACCACACATTAAGATTTTAACACCTACCGTAATAGACAACCCCGCTCAACTTCTAGCCTATGAGCGGGCTATGCTGGAACTGAAGTTCGAAGGAGTCATGATCCGTAGCATGACCGGACCGTACAAGTTCGGCAGGTCTACAGAGAAGCAGGCTTGGTTACTCAAATTGAAAAGGTTTAAAGATGACGAAGCAATTATCATTGGATGCGAAGAGCTACATAGAAATCATAATGAGGGCACCATCAACCCTCTTGGTCTTTCAGAGCGATCAGACCATCAGGAAAACAAAGTCGCAGGAAATATCCTTGGAGCTTTTCGTGTGCGCAATCGTGATGGGGTCGAATTTAACGTCGGCACGGGTTTCAATGATCTTCAAAGAGCGGCATATTGGAGTGACCGTGGATCTATGTTGGGACGTTGGGTTAAATACAAGTTCCAGAATTTTGGAATTAAAACAGCACCTCGTCACCCAGTTTTTATCGGCATTCGAGATGTTCGAGATAGCGATGATGCCACGATTGGGTCTAGTGAAGGACAGCTTTTCTAGGAACTAAAATTTAGCGTGGGTGGCGACTCCACTTACGCTCGACTGACTCACGTTACGAGTCACCGATTTTTTAGCACATACAACCATCATGTTTGACGACATCATCATCTTATTTTCTCTGGGAGTTACCTATACTCCAGAGATCACAACGGCCACTGATCCACCGTTGCCGCCTAAAGTAACGAGAGTAATTCTCTCAAAGTTACAAATAGTCTACTTGAGACTAGAAACCGCGCGGCGAAGGACCACGTATGGATCATAACCCTAGTTATAGGACAATTCTAGAGCCTCACACTTTCACAGGTGTGGGGCTTCTAGGTGCCAACTTTCTGTCAGCAACCCCAACCAAATAACATTATCAAAATGGAACCAAGACACCTAGGAGACGGAGCATACGTAAGCGAAGGTGCTTACAAGAACTCGATAGCTATTACAGCTAATCACCACGACCCTGATCGAGCAACTGATACAGTTTTTCTCGATCCTGAAGCAATCAAATCATTATTGCGTTGGCTCGAACAACGCGACGAAAGGAACAGTTAACATGCCCATCAAGACCACCAACCTACTCCAGCCTTATGGAGTCATATTTGACATCATGTCAGACTCACCCGACTTGCGCCAAGCGTCACGTTGTGCCATGCGAACTTACTCTAAGCACCTTGAAAACAAGCAACAGGCTAAGATCATCTTTGAAAACATAGCCCTGCTAGACAAGCAGGACATTGACGACAGAATGCGAGGAGCTGAAGAGCGTCGTCGTCTGCTGTTCGTCAAGACTAAAGAGGCTATCTTGTTCATGCTAGACATAGCAGACTTGACTTTCAATGATCTCTACTGCACCATCCACAGAATGTCAGGCTTTGGTAGTGTAGATCGTCAATATATGCAGGTGACTCTGCATGGTCTGTTCGAGGATAATGTGATCCACTTCGACAAAGAAGAAGAGTGCTGGAAGCTTAACGAAGGAGTCACTGTAAAATGAAACCACGACTCACAATACTGCTAGATCTCGATGGAGTCTTAGCAAATTTTCACCAAGGAGTATGTGACCTGTTTGGGGTAGACCTCGACAAGTCTACCCTGCCACTTCCATGGCCTTACGCTATTCAGGATAATATTGCTGATGTGCTAGGCAAAAAGGTGACATCAGAAGAGCTCTGGAACGCTATTAACCTTAATGCAAAGACAGCAGGTTTTTGGGCAAACCTTGAGCCTTACGATTACCACTACAAGTTGATCCAGATGATAAACAGTTTTGGTTTACGGTATCGAGTGGATGTTATTATTTCCACAAGTCCGGGATACTACCACGCTGCGCATTCGCAGAAAGTGCAGTGGGTGGAAAAGAATACACCCTACCATCCCAGAATGATAATGATAGGATCACACAAACACCTCATGGCAAAGCCTGAGACGTTCCTTATTGATGACTGTGATCACAACGTTGATAAGTTCAGAGAAAATGACGGCAACGCTTTTCTCTGGCCACAACGTTGGAACAAAGCAGCCAGCAAGTCTTTAGGAGAAACAGGTCATCTGATTGCTATTGCGGATCTCAATGCCGCTCTTATCAGATGGGCCTTGCCTTTCATTAAACCACAACCGCAACACGCACAACACGCACAATAATATGAGCCGTAAAGCAATAATATCTAATAAAAAATTAAGCGAACACCTGACTCTCAGCCTTTGTCATCCAGATAGTGAATGCCGTACAGAAAACTGGTGGTTGTATGATAGTCGAGCTGGTATGAATCTTGGTATGCGTGAAGAAAGCAGTGAAGTTGCCTTAGTCGAGGCAACTAACTATTGGGCAGGTCGAGCATTGCGTGCTGAGAAAGCATATAAAGACTTAAACGACACTGTAGTGTCCTTTATAAGTAAGCTCAATAAAGATTAACCCCTGAATAAAATGAACAACACACCAAATTATAATTTAGCAGTCAAGCTTCTGTCCCATACCGTAGGTATGTCATCCACTGGACTCACATCGCATATGATCGCCTTGTTGATTAAAACAGTCGAGGAGGTCACTCAGCAAGGACCGAACATAGCAGGAGATATTAAATCCTTCCATGAGAAGTTCAATCAAAGCTACAATGGACCAGTAAGAACTCTGGAGGGTCCGCTCGCTGATTTTAGGATTAAATTCCTGAAGGAAGAACTCAAGGAATTTATCTCGGCTACCAAGGCCGGAAACAAGACTGAGCAGATCGACGGCCTGATTGACCTTATTTACGTGGCCGTAGGAACTTTGTATCTTATGGGCGTAGACTTCAACGAGGCATGGGCAATTGTCCAATCTTCCAACATGAGCAAGACCCTTGTGCCTGCAGGACAAGGGAAGTTTGGCTACACCGTTAGCAAGGGTGCCAGCTACCACAAACCTAACTTCAACAACCTGTAAAAATGATAAAAGGTAAATTAATAATCCTCGAAGGCCCAGACTGTTCTGGAAAAACTACGCTTGCCAAGTGTTTCATGAAAGAAGGCTTCTGCTACTTCCATGGAACCCATTTAGGTTCTGCGGCCAATCCTACTGTCTACTACCGATACCATGAGGCTATGTTGAAGGACATCGAGATGAACCTCAATGCTGGTCATGATGTTGTAGTAGACAGACACTGGCCTTCCTATATGTGTTACAACTCCAATGGACACGAAGGCTTCTTTGAAATCTATGAAACAGGTTACGGGGAGAAGTTTCTCGAAACCATTAACAAGATGGGAGGCAAGTATGTTTTTTGCTTGACGGAAGCCAGTAAAGAGCTTCACGCCAAAGAGATAGACCCTGATCATCCTTACGATGCGGCTTTCTTTGAGAGCGTGTGCAAAAAGTATGGTGCCCTATATCTAGCCATGAAAACTCGTAATGATGTTTATCTTTACGACTTCACCCTTATGAACATCAACGACTTCACGGACTGTATGCTTGGGGAGGTTGGGGCATGATCTTTGATTCTGACACCAACAAAGTTTGGAAAGGTCTTCTCCGCGAAGTAATGACCATGGGTAACATCTCAAGCCCCAGAGGTAAGACAACTAAGGAAGTCTTGGGATTACAGACAAGGATAGACATGACCCATCCTGTTGTCACTGTTCGTCACCGCAAGCTGGGATACAAGTTCTTGTTTGCGGAAGCTCTCTGGATCATTAACGGAGACAACAGGCTTAGCACAATCAATCCTTACTCAAAGCATATTGCTAACTTCTCTGATGATGGGAAATACTTCAATGGAGCTTATGGCCCCAAAGTAGTAGACCAGTTACCTTATGTTATTAACCAGCTGTTTACAAAAGTTGACACGCGTCAAGCTGTAATGAACATCTGGAGGGAACGTCCCGGTTCCTCTAAAGACATTCCCTGCACTTTGAGCGCACAGTGGCTAATCAGGGAAGAAACGCTTCACTGTCTTCTCAACATGAGATCATCTGATGCATGGTTGGGATGGCCTTATGACATCTTCAACTTCAGCATGCTTTCTTGTTTTATCCTTCTCCATCTGCGCCAACAGTGGCTCAGGCACCCTGATCCTCAGAGTTTAGAGACTAGTAATCCCTTCAATGTTGGATTAGGTAGTTTAACATTAACCGCTGGTTCTCAACATCTATATGAAGAAAATTATTATAAGGCTCAAGACTGCTATCGTGCTGGAAGCCCAAACACTTCGGGAGGCTCTTGGACTTACCCTAGCCTCAACCCTTCTCAGTATAATTCTCCTGAAGATTTTCTTGATCATCTGAAAGCACTCAGAGACAGAGACTTCAGTGGTAAGTGCCAGTTTATGTCAACCTTGGAGGAAGAACTAAATGGCTAGACTACCCGGATTATCAAAATCGAAGGCCATGGGCAAAGCTCTTCTGGTTGCCAGCGAGTCGCCTGACCCGTGGATGAAGGTGGGCTGTGTCGGTCTGTCCACAGACAGGAAGATTATAGCCTCTGGTTACAACTCTATCCTTGACACAAGACCAGAGAACCTAGGTTGGAAAGACCTAAAGGAGTTCATGGACAATAGAGACGAGCGTAGACCTTTCATGGTCCATGCCGAAGCTATGCTATGTTCTAAGATTGTCAGGGGTGAGGTTGACGATGTGGTTATCACTTTGTTGCCTTGTGTTCCCTGTGTGAAGCTTCTTGCTGCTCATGGCGTCAAAAGAATAATATACATGGAAGCCTACGAGAAAGACCATCAAACTTTTCAAGTCGCAACCTTCTTTGGCATTGAGATCATCAAATACACACCCCATAATGGCCAAGAAGAAGTTTAAAAATCCTGAAAACGGCTTGAACCTTTTGCTGTTTGAGCCGTCTTCTGCTTGGTCTCCACCTAGAGACTTCCCTGACTTGTCTGGTGCCAAGGCTATTGGCGTGGACCTAGAAACTAAAGACCCAAAACTTACTACCCACGGACCAGGAACTTTCAGAAAAGACGGTTATCCGGTTGGCATCGCGTTGTATGTTCCTCCAGCCAACAAAATTGCAATGTCCTCTGTTAGCGTTGTTGATAAAGGATGGAAAGGTTACTTTCCCATTGCGCATCAAGGTGGGGGCAACCTCAATAAGAAGGCCGTCATTGACTTCGCAAAAGACACCCTCGAAACCACTTCTGACAAAGTCGGATCAAATCTTATCTACGATGCGGAGTGGCTGAGATTTCTAGGTATTGATTTACAAGGAAAATGGCAGGACACTCAAATAGCAGAAGCCTTACTAGACGAAGAGGCTAGGAGCTTTGGGCTAGAAGCACTCAGCAGAAAATACCTAGGTATAGGTAAGAATGAGGAGATTTTGGAACTAGCTGCATCAGCCTATGGCTGTGACCCCAAGAAGGAGCTGTGGAAGCTACCTGCTTCACATGTTGGTCCTTATGCAGAGACTGATCCAGAGAACTCTTACAACGTCTTACAGGCACAGAAGTATTTGATTGACCAGCAAGGTTTAAACTCCGTATTTGACCTTGAGTCCGAGTTGTCTAAGCTTGTCATGGAGATGAGGTTTTTGGGCGTCAAGGTTGATGTAAACAGAGCAGAAGAGGAAAGTAAGAAGTGGGGCAAGGAGATAAAGCAACTAGAGCTTGAACTCTACAAGGAACATGGCTTTTGGGTAAACCCGAACTCCAATACACACCTTGTACAAATTTTTGATAAATGTAAGATTCAGTATGGGAGAACGGCAAGGGGTAATCCCTCCTTTGATAAGTTATTCTTTAAGCATGAAACTCATCCCACAGCCAAGAAAATATCCAAGATCAGGAGAATGGTTAAGCTCAAGAACGACTTCTGCGATAAACTTATTCTTGACTACTCGGTTAATGGTAGGATACATGCTACGTTTAACCAAATGCCGAGAGACAATGACGACGGGGAACGTGAAGGAGCTAGGTCGTGTAGATTTTCATGTACAAGACCTAACCTTCAGCAAGTTCCGTCTAGAGACCCAGTCATGGCTCCAATCATCCGTGGGTTCTTCGTGCCAGACCTTCCGTATTGGGCTAAGCTTGACTATTCACAGCAAGAACCAAGGATTATGGTCCACTATGCATATAAGTCTAAACTTGCTGGAGCAGAAAAAGCTAAATTGGCGTGGGAGCAGGATGCCTCAACCGACTACTACCTATTAGTAGCTAATGAAGCCAATATTGCCAGAAAACCCGGTAAGGACTTAACATTAGGCAGGTGTTACGGAGAAGGTAAAGATAAAATCGCGCAGGACTTAGGTTGCGACTTACTGGAAGCAGCCCGTATTACAGAAGTGTTTGATAATGCCAACCCTTACATCAAACAGCTATCCAGAAACGTGATGAAGGTAGCCAACAATCGAGGATATATTAAGACTATCCTTGGAAGGCACCGCCACTTCAACGACTTCGAACCTGCTAACGCTTTCCAAATGAGGAACACCGGTGCCTCTACGCATCCTTACCCTTACGAAAAGGCTAGGAGGATGTATCCAGGAATGTCACTTGTCAGAGCCTACACCTACAAGGCTCTAAACGCTCTGATCCAAGGGTCTGCGGCAGACATGACGAAAGCCGCAATGCTCAAGGTTTGGAAAGAGCTAGGCTTAGTTCCTCACCTGCAGGTGCATGATGAGCTTAATTACTCTATTTCTCACAAGTTAGAGGCTTACGAGATTCAACGCTGCATGGAGAACTGTATAGATACTCTAACCGTTCCCATGTTGGCAGAACCTTCAATATCGGATAGATGGTCATGAATGCTCCAGAATCTAAATTTTGGGTGCTCCTTCGCAAGCATCTATCAGGACATGCTTTAAGAGTAGAGAACACTCTTAGCAGAGGCACCCCTGATGTTCACTACACCACTAAAACAGGATCATGCTGGATTGAGTTGAAGGTTGTAGAGAACTCTTATTTTATTAAGACTAGACCCGAGCAGGTAGTGTTTGCTCTCAGAGAATTCAAAGCAGGAGGTACCGTGCATCTGCTTGCAAGAGGAGTTTTCAATGAAATACACTTTTACACCTTTCCCTATTTTGACGTTAGATTGGGTAACTTCAAAATAGACATTAGAGATAACCCAGGAACAGTGATGCCGTTAACCCGTCTTGACGACCATCTAACCAATAAAAATTATGAGTAATCTAAACTACCTAGCAGAGCAATGTAAAGCAATGCTCAAGCTCGATATAGAAATCAATCGAGCAGAAAACACCGTCAAAGCTCTTAAGGCCAAGCGAAGAGAGATTAATGAGATAACCATCCCAGACATTTTCCTCGATATGGGATTGTCTGAAATAAAGCTTGAGGATGAGCATGGTTTGGGCATAAAGAAGATCTCCGTTGTAAAGACATATTCTGCTTCAATCCCCAAGGATCGTTGGGATGAGGTAAAGGAATGGCTTGTAGAACAAGAAGAAGATGCCATGATCAAGACCAAAATAACTGCCGATTTTGGTAAGGGAAGAGCTGAGACCGAAAACTCGGTAAAGCTTATGGCTTACATGCAAAAAGAGAACATTTGGTATCTCGCTAAAGAAGCGGTGCATCCTATGACTCTGAAAAGTTTTGTCAAGCAACGCCTCGAAGGAGGTAAAGCCTTGCCAATGGATTTGTTTGGTGTTCACGTTATTAGCCAAACAAAAATCAAATAATAACGATTCAACAAAACAATAAAACAACAAAACAACAAAACAAGATAAAACGTTATGGCAAAAGCAAAAGTTAGCACTAAAGTTCAGGAATACGATTGGTCAAAAGAGACCGTCACTGGGTTTGAAGGAACCAAGACCGAAGATTTGGGAATACCGTTTCTCCAAATCGTTCAGGCTAAGTCTCCTGAGTTTGATGAAACTCACGATGACTACGCCAAGAAGTTCATTGAAGGTTCCCGTCCTGGGTATATCATCAATAGCCTCACTCGGCAGATCGCCTATGGAGGCAACAAGAAGAACCCGCTCAAGGTCATCCCCTGCTTTGCAGAGAAGATGTATCCCGAGTTCAAGCCACGCACTGAAAAGGGTGGGTTTGTTAAGATGCATCGAGATGCCAGTATCCTGAGTTCCTGTGAGCGCAATGAGAAGAACAAGGACGTGATCATGCACGGCAACGGGCAAGGTCACGAAATCATTACCACACATTACTTCTATGTGATGGCTGAGATCGAAGGCACGTGGGAAAAAGTCATCATCGGAATGACTTCCACCCAGCTCAAGAACGCACGTCGTTGGCTGAACATGATGTCCAGCATTCGAATCAACGGGAACACCCCTCCCATGTTTAGCCATATCTACGGCTTGTCCACCGATGTGGAGAAGAACCAAGACGGATCTTGGTATGGTTGGAACATGGTGACAGTTGGAGCACTCAATCCTAATATTGCGGATGATCGTGAATTGGTGGGTGCGGCTCGTGGAGTCGTTCAGGATCAGGTCAAGAATTTGGCCTTGCCTGCTCCGGACTCCGAGTAAAGGGGGGTAGCGTCACCTGCTTAGTGGTGTGACAACCGGGAAGATAGACCGGTCCTTTTTTTTTTTTAACCCTTCCAAATTTTTAGTGAATAATTACGCTCCAATTTTAATGCAAATGTTTGAGGGAAACCTTGAGCATCACGGTAAATTCATGTTTAGTGGTGAAAAGAGGGAAGATGGCAAAGTGCTGGGCGGCGGAAAAACAGTGCGGGAACCTGTCACCGTCGACCTTTGGACAGATCACCTAAAAGGTAAGGTGCAAATAGGCATCATACCAATCAATCAGGACAGCTTCTGTAAGTTTGGAGCTATCGATATAGACACATATAACCTTGACTACTCTGAGGTTCTTAAGAAGATAGAGAAGCACAAACTGCCTCTGGTCTTTATACGAAGCAAATCCGGCGGTGCGCATTTATACTGTTTCTGCCGTAAGTATGTCAAGGCCAGCGTCATGCAGAAAAAGCTGAGAGAAATGGCTTCTATGATTGGTCAAGGAACAGCTGAGATATTTCCCAAGCAGACAGAGGTCTTAAAAGAGAGAGGAGACGTAGGCCAATGGATCAACATGCCTTACTTTGGAGCAGACGCTACCGAGAGGTATGCAGTAACTCTAACCAACAAGAAGGTCGAGCTGGAAGCCTTCATAAGACTTGTAGATAACAAGCAAATTGAGCCCGATGAGTTAGAGAATTTTGAGCCGGAACTATCCAGTTACTTTGAAGATGGACCGCCGTGTTTGCAGCATATAGACACCATAGGCTTACAGGAAGGTTTTAGAAATCAGGGTATGATGAACATAGCTATCTACCATAAAAAGAAATACTCTGATGATTGGCAGAAGCGTGTTGAAGAATACAACCTGAAACTTGCCAAACCCTTACCCCCTAAAGAAATACTTATTCTGATTGATAGCGTCAAGCGCAAGGAGTATAACTACACTTGCAAGAAACAACCTATCTGTGACCACTGTAACGCGAAGCTCTGTCGGACCAGAAAGTTTGGTGTAAACGAGGGCGACGACTTCCCTTCTCTCAGCTCTCTTACTAAGATATGCACGGAGCCTCCCTTATGGTTCATCGAGGTGGAAGATGCTGGTAGGGTAGAACTTACTACTGAAGAATTGCAGTCACCTAGATACTTCCAACGGCGTTGTATGGACGCTTTAAGCATGGTGCCTCCCATGGTCAACAACAAGGTATGGCTGATAATGATCGCAGAGCTGATGAAGGATTTAAACGAGGTAGAGATACCCATGGACCTCACTCCCTCTGGCCAGCTCATGCAACACCTTGAAGACTTTTGTTTGGTGCGTCCAGGAGACGAAAACGCTGAGTGTTTACTACGAGGTAATATTTGGAACTACGACAACCACCATCACTTTAGACTATCCGATTTCCTTCAATATCTGGACCGTAAAAGGTTCAACTATTTTAGATCAAACCAAATAACCACAATCCTCAAGGAGTATGGAGTCACAACGAAAGGTGTTAACATCAAGAAAGGAGTCTTCAGGAACATTATGAAGGTCAAATACTTCGATCCAGAACAACACCGTTTCACCATACCAGAAGAGAAGAGTGCAGGAGACATAGCATACTAACATGAACAAGACCACAACTATATACGGCCCTCCAGGAACGGGCAAGACAACTAAGCTTCTCTCTATAGTAGAGAACTTTCTTAGCAAGGGAACTAAACCTGAAGACATAGCCTACCTAGCCTTTACTAAAAAGGCTGCAGATGAAGCCAGAGACAGAGCTTGTGAAAAGTTCTCTTTGTCTCCACTAGACTTCAAATATTTCAGGACTCTCCACTCCCTTGCGTTTAGGGAACTAAGGCTGGAGCGAGCAGACGTTATGACTTATGGTGACATGATCCAGCTGTCCCGCATAACTGGCTATGATTTCAGCAACCACAAGGTTAGTGAAGACGGTTTATTTAGTAGCATGTCAACCAAGGGAGATCGTCTTCTGTTCTTGGAGAATTTGGCTAGGGCTACTTGCCGTAGTCTTGAGGAAACCCACAGACGGTATGCTGATGATGAGGTTGCCCTAGGTGAGCTGGAGTATTTCAGTGGAGCCTACAACCAGTATAAGAAAACCAATTGCAAGATTGATTTTACTGATATGCTATCTAGGTTTGTAGACAATATCGAGATGAAGAGATTTCGTGTATTGATCGTAGACGAAGGTCAAGATTTATCACGACTCCAGTGGCAACTGGTCTCTAAGCTTGCAACTAATTCAGAGAACGTGTTTGTTGCGGGCGATGATGATCAGGCTATTTACAACTGGGCAGGTGCTGAAGTTGAGGAGTTCTTAGGCTTGAAGGGAGACTCAGAAGTCTTGAGCCAAAGCTATCGTATACCTCTCAGCGTCCATAAGATTGCCACAAACATATCCAGTAAGATAGTTAAGCGCAAAGTAAAAGACTATAAACCCAGAGAAGAAGAAGGTAGAGTGGAGTATCCTCCTGATGTAGACAACATTGATCTATCTAAGGGAAAGTGGCTTCTACTTGCTCGAAACGTCTACCTGTTGGAGAAGTTTACACAACACTGTCTTGAGAGAGGCTACTTATTTTCATCGAGGCTCAAGACTCCCATACGTGAGCCTGTCTTACGTGCCATCAAGTTTTGGGAGTTGCTGCGTAACGGTAATCATATTCGAGCTGAAGAAGTAAAGAACATCTATGACTATATGTCAGTAAAAACCAGAGTTAAGTTTGGTTCTAAGAAAGTGTTGAAGGCTCTACCAGATGAGAAAAGTGTGTCCTTAGTAGACTTACAGAGAGACTACGGTCTGGTAGTAGATACATTGTGGCGTCACGCCTTGGATCGAATTACTGGAGCGGAAGAAGATTACGTTGTCATGGCTCTCAAGAGAGGTGAGAAGATGCTAGGAGAGCCTAGGATCAGAATCAACACCATCCATGGAGTCAAGGGTGGGGAGGCTGACAACGTAGCTATTCTAACTGACATGTCTTACCGCACGTATCTGGAGTCCGAAAAAGATCCAGACTCAGAACACAGGGTCTGGTATGTCGCTGTAACCCGCACCAAGCAGAACCTTTTCTTGATCGCCCCTAGTGGGCGGTATTTCTACCAATTCTGAGTGAAAAACACCAAATTTGGCCCTTTTAAACTTTGTTTTAAGGACAAAACAACCCTAAGTAAAGGTCAACACCTAGCTCAAAAATCATGCTGAAACTAGCCAATTCCATTCCGGAGTTTATCCCCAGACATAAACCCTATAAACATCAGTCCGATGACCTAAAACTCTCAAGAGACATGAAATATTATGCCTTCTTTTGGGAAATGGGTCTAGGCAAGACTAAGATACTCATTGATACTGCAGCGTGGCTGTTCATGAAACAGCGTATTGATGGGGTATTGATCCTTGCACCAAAGGGAGTCTTCCTTAACTGGCTGACCGATGAGCTTCCTGCTCATGTGCCTAGCAACATACCTCACAGGATAGCCTACTGGAACTCAGATATGAAAAAAGGAGACATCCCTGCTTGTCAGAAGATACTTGGTGCTCAAGACGACATGCTAGACTTCCTAGCTATCAACACAGAGGCTATGGCTACTGATAAAGGACGTAGGGTTGCAGAGAACTTTATCCAGAACCATCATACCATGTGCATCCTGGATGAGTCCGATAGCATTAAAAACCACAAAGCTGCCAGAACAAAAGCAATTACTTTTTTAGGAAAAAAGTGCGCGTATCGCAGGATAGCTACTGGAACTCCCATAACTCAGTCACCTTTAGACCTGTATGCTCAGTGTGAGTTTCTCTTCCCTAGGATACTTAGGTTCCCTAACTTCTTTCAGTTTAGAGCTTTCTACGCCATTATTCGGCGTATGTCTGCAGGCACCAGATCATTCGACAAGATTACGGGATACCGTAATCTTGGTGAGTTAAGTGAGAGTGTTCAGCCTTTCAGTTCGAGGAGGCTCAAGACAGAGTGTCTGGATTTACCAGAGAAGATCTACCTGACGCGCTATGTTGAGCACACAAAAGAACAGAAGGAGCTTTATAGCAGGCTCAGAGAGGAAGCAATGATCTTCCTGTCTGAAGAAAGTGTGGTTACTTCCACCTCTGTTTTGACCACCATGATGAAACTACATCAGATCAATTGCGGTCACGTGTCAGATGATGATGGTAACATTCACACCATTCCCAGTAACCGAATCAACGTGTTGCTGGATGTCTTACAAGGTATCCCAGCTGAGTCAAAAGTCTTGGTATGGGCACACTTTAAGCAAGACATTCGAATGATCACTGAAGCTATTAGAATTGATCATGGTCACGAGTCAGTTGCTAACTACTATGGAGACACCACTTCTGCTAAGAGAGCAGAGGCTCTTCAGAGGTTCAAGGAAGACCCAACACTAAGGTTCCTTGTTCTGTCCTCTGCTGGTTCTAAAGGTCTTACTCTAATAAAGAGTTACTACGCCGTGTATTACTCTCAAGACTATAACCTAGCAGTTAGGCTTCAGTCTGAGGATCGCAACCACCGTATTGGACAGTCTGAAAAGGTTACTTACATTGATCTAATCACCCGTAACACCATTGACGTGAACATAGTCAGAGCTCTTAGAGCCAAGAAAGAAATTGCCCATGAGGTTCTGGATGAGTGGAGAAACATATTAGCAGTGTTGAAAGATTAGAGATCACCCTTCTCAAAGCTAGGACCAAACATGACGACGGCTCTATACATGAGCCGTCGTTTGTATTTAGGAACCTTTAACACCTCCATACCTTCTAAGAAGATTTCTGCAGCTCGATGACTGCTACAACTGTGGGGAGATTCATCACATAAGAAGTCATGCACCACAGCTGGTTTTCCCCAAGGCCCAATAGGGTTGATTACCCTATGTAAAAACCTAGGAATACTAGCAAAGTCTGTAGGATATCCTTTGGTAATGTGTATTACCTTGCCTCCTGATCCTACACCCCCAACATGATACTCGAAGTCTTCATAGACCTCGAAAGGTTTATCCTTAAGATTCTTATCCAGAAACTTAAGGATCAGTTCTCCTGTGAAGTTAGTTTCCACCTGAAAGGTTTCGTTTCTCTAAATGAGATATTCGTTCACTACTTTCTAAAAGCTTAGGAAGTATAACCTCTCTGATGCGGATATCATTTCTGTTAGCCAGTTGCGTTAGTTCAGTCAGGCCGTCTACAGTTCGCCACATGGCTCCAATGCCTATAATTTGCAGAATAGCAAACAAAGCAAAGAAGGCTTTCCAGCCGATAGATTCTTTTATGTCGTTAGGCATTAGGTTATTTTTTTGGCTTTATTTCAAACTCAATTTCTTTGGCGGTAAGTGTTCTACCCCAGCCTAAAACAGTGGTGTCATGCTTGTAGTTTATAGCTCGCCTAGTCACTGTTCCTTCTTCGTTAGTGACTTTAGCAACCGCATCAGACGAGACAGTATCAGAGAAGAAAGGAGTCTTCCATGAACGGTTTATTTCCTTACCTGTTGCATTAGGTATAGAACTGCATCCTGTTGTTAACAAAATAGCAACGCTTAGAATGATTAGAGTGATTAGTCGTTTCATATTAGCCTTTCAGGTCGATGTTGAATATTTCGTCTTTGTTTGGGTAGTCCTTGAAAAAGCACCACGTAGAGTTCTGAGATTCTATAACGATCACTCCTTTATTGGTGTAGATCAGTAACACCGCATGCGCCCCCCCAGCAGGGACGTTAGCCCAAGACTTTTTCTGTAACACGTCTATGATAGCTACTAAAGGTTTGGCTTTTACTCCTGCAACAGCTGCTGCTCTGCTAAAACCTAGATTCAAAGCTGCTGCTCTGGTTTCACAGTCCCATGAGTTAGCGACATAGGATGCGCCTTTATCAGTAAGTAAAGCGAACCGCGCCTTATTAGCCCAATTCAGCATCTCCATCGCAAAGTCAAAATCAACGATAGCAAAAGAGGAGTCACTCACCGCAGGTATTTTACCAAAGAGGTTTAAACTCTCATAGAAAACCTGAGACTGAGACACTGTGCCTTGGTCTTCCCACTCTGGAGTAGGAGGGAAACATATCTGGTTAGTGGTGCACCCAACGAAGGAGACGGCAAGAAATACCGTAATAATATTCAGTTTTTTCATGGCAAAATTTAGTCCATTAAAAACACCGCTTCAACGTATAGTAGCCCCGGAAACAAAAGCCATGTTCTGGTTCCACTGCCCCCTGTTGAAAGTGTAATGGCTCCACCTCCTCGAACGTGCTCAATCTGAAATCTGTTTGTAGAAGTATTTATCAGACTGTATAGGACACTCGCATCAACTTCTGCAGGGAGAACTGCTGAAGAAGTGAACGATATTAAGTCCCCTGTGCTCATACCGTGTGCCGTAACTATGAAAGTATTTGCGGAGATGTCTATACCAAAAGTCCCAGTTGTAAGCCCAGACCCAGACATAAACATTGATAAAGCAGGGTATTTTGCAAGTGTTTTAGAAAAATCAAAATACCGAACACCGTTACCAGCACCTGTTCTACTTTTTCTTCTTTCAGTTGTGGATGATAATATGAGGTTGTTTGTCGATGTACTACTGGCTGCAAATGCTTTTACGTATCCAGACCCGTTATACTCGACGGGAGCAACAGTTATGATTCCCGAACCTGCGTCCCCGTTTGTGTCCCAAAATCCATTTGCCTCCAACCACCACAATTTCCTGCCACT
>Ga0222664_1000658_pt1 | contig 17153 bp, 21 predicted proteins | sample AntAcemetagen604_FD_181147 | JGI IMG/M metagenome (GOLD analysis project Ga0222664, IMG submission 181147) | Saline water microbial communities from Ace Lake, Antarctica - #604 | ecosystem: Environmental > Aquatic > Non-marine Saline and Alkaline > Saline | place: Antarctica: Ace Lake...
CAGACTCAGCCACCGGGTCAGTAGTTCCATCGCCAACAATCATTTCGCCATCGGCAAGAACACCCATTGCCGTGATAGCGCCTGTACCGGATCCCAGCAACACACCACCGTTAGTCAGCGTTGCAGCACCCGTACCGCCATTCGCGACAGACAACGGCGCTGTCAAAGACAATCCTGCAAAGCTAGGACTATCACCCGTTCCGACACCTATCGAGGTCCGAAGAGTAGCGCCAGATTCGGCCACCGGATCAGTAGTTCCATCACCAACAATCATTTCGCCATCAGCCAGCGCAGCCATTGCCGTGATAGCACCTGTGCCAGATCCGAGGAGAATGCCGCCATCAGTCAGCGTTGCCGCGCCCGTACCACCTTGAGCCACACCCAGGCTTGCAACAGTCTCTAACGCCGTGCCGCCTGCATTAACCTTCAACAGTTCATCGCCTGCACCAGTAAGGGTAGGCAGCTTCGCCATGGCGGTTTCAATCAAGGCAAATTCTGCGCGTATTGTCGCAGATACAAGTGCCGCCCTCGTCGCGGGAACACCGGTTACGTCATACCAGTCACTCATCGTTGGTGTCTCCGATTTATATATCTGTAATGTATGCCGGTCAGTCGTACCGGCGAAAAGTAGTCGCTGTTCTTGCGGATTAGGAAGCCGATATTTTCAGACTCACCACGAATGTCTAAACCCGTTGTGGGTGCCAGCGTTCGTCCGTCCCAAAACAGTGTATCCCATAGCGCGCCTCCATCATCCCAGCGATTATTAGACGAAAACTCAATTTCTCGATTCGTGTCAGACGCCTGAATAATGTCCTCACTGCCGTACCCAAGCTCATAGCCAAAGTCTATTTCAGCATAGCCCGTGCCTTGTGCCTCAATGGTCACGCTGTGCATGAAGGTTTTTAGCGATCGCACCCGGTCATTGGTGTAGTGCAGCCGCAGATACGCATTGATCTCATCACCGTCGAAACTTGTACCCTTCTCCATCTGGTAGACAAATCCATCCGTCGATCCAAAGTAGATCTCCTCAGTACCGTTAGATGTTTCTTGCGAATCGATGCAAGTCACCTGATGCCCAGTCGTACACGGCATGATTGCCGCAACCTTAGCGCCGGCCATCGTCACGTACAGTGCAGTGTTGTCACTGAAAAATAGGCGATACTGGTTTTTGTTCCTGACTATGCAGGACGACAGCACCAAGCCCCTCGATCCGTTGATAAGGGTTTGAATTTTCGTTGATAGTGTCGAGTGCTGGAAGTTACCGAACTCCTGTGCCGTGCGGAGCATGGTGATACCACGATCATCAAGGAACATGGTCGAGCCAACTTGCTGGATAGTGCCGGGAAACGCGCCCACTTCATCCCTGAAAGATATCAATTCCCAGTCAGTTGTAGAGGTGCCATACAAGATATGCAGCCTGTTACGGTTGCATATCAGCAGTGCGCCGTTGCCTTGGCTACCAGGCTCACGCTTGAAGCCGGTAATCGTGCCATCAGTCACAAGCTCAGTTGCACCCGCGCGCAAAGTCCAATTAAACGGAGTACCAATACCGCCGTGCTGAACCGAGCTCTTGAAAGAAAAGAACAAATGTTGTTTGTGAACAATTACATGCGTTGGCACATCGACAGTCATACCCGTTCTGACTGGCGCAAAATAGGTGCCATCAAACTCAAATCCAGGGTTGACGCCATCACAGCCATAAATGCGCTGATTACCCTGACTGTCTGCATAGTTTGAATTGTAGAACTCATAAGCACCACCCGGTAATAGGGTGATCGCCGCGGAGTCTGCAGCGATAGTCGCAATGTTTGATTGTGTAGGCGTATTCAGGTTTTCAGCTGCAAAGGTGCCGGTCTGACCGGACAGAATTAAATAGCCAACTTCATCATCACCAGCCCACGTACCAGACACATGGCCCACCCGCCGAACCGTAGCAGTAGCACCGGACGTTGCACCGGTAATGACATCGCCCTCACTGATCTCGGCCGCACCACCACCGGTAAAGCTAACCTGCAGCCCCAGGTCCACCAGGGACCACCCACCGCTCGTTTGCTTGTACAGAGCAGCAGTCGCGCCGCCTACCGCGTTTCTAAACGCATAGACCACGCCATTCAGCTGGCGCACACCAAGTATCGCGCCTTCCCCAGGTACAGCTGCAATGTCAGCACGATAGGCATCGGCAGCAAGGTTTGTGTACTGCGCATGCAAGACTGTGGTGGTGGCGCCATCAACAGAAGCGACCGACGCGGCAACAGCCTCGACAGACGCAGATACCTCTAAATTTTCGCCGGACTGGAAAGTGCCGGTCACTTTAGTCATAACCACGTAGTCAGGCGTTGTAGTGGTCACCACCGCGACAACAACACCGGTTGCACCGGACGTTGCGCCAGTGAGCGTATCGCCTACAGTGATTGAGCCAGATATCGTAACGTCCATGACGGAGTACGCTGCAGTAGAGGGCGCAGTATGCCCATCGAACCGCTCGTAACCTGTTACGTCCTGATAGCCGCCTTCGATTGATTGCTCATAATTGTTCGATTCGCGTACATGGCCAGGTTTGACCTTCCAGGCTGGGGTTTCTTGATCTAACCCACCATTAAAAAACATTACCGCATCACGGACTGCCGCAGCTACGGAGTTATTGAGAGGGGGGAATTTCATCATAGCCTCTATGCCATTGGAGAGGCGAGGCCGAATCTACGCCGGGTTGCACCTTGATTCATTCGCAGAGCATTGAGTATGGGCAAGCCTTCGACATTGGCGCGCTGGATATGCTCTTGAGCAACACCCGCATATCCATACTTCGCCAGCGCGCGATATCCAATAGCCTCGTGAAAGTGCGACTTACATTCTGGTATGTCGTCATCAGCCGATAACTCTTGCGGAGCGCGCCAATACTCACCCCTGATCGTATACACATCATTGGGAGTAGGACCGAGAACGATGTTGTCTTGCGGGTCGACAGTGATATAGACCGGCATTGAATCGTTTTGTGAACTGATACCGTACACCTGCTCGAAGGATTCCCAAGGCGTCCAGATCACCCACCGCTCGGTAGCGACACCGGCAGAAGTCAGATAGATCTTTGCGGGGTTACGTCTGTCTTGGAGCTTCCATTCATGGAATCGTGAGATAGCTGTGGTATCGAGCAGATCAATTGCATCTGTGTAGGGGTAGGCCGATTGTGCCGCAACAGTTGCCAGGGTGAACTTGCGCTGCTGCCAGTTCCACTTACCGTCAAACTCGCGTTGAATATCCATCCAGGCGAGTTTGATCCATTCAGCTATGTCGAGTGCTTGCCCTGTCTGGTTCTGCATCGTTGTAGGCGCAGTACCAGCGTACCGACCCTCACGGTGTAAGAATTGGCCCAGTTGCAAGTAATTCATTCATAGCCCTTACGTTAGTGCCGTTGCGACAGGATGCCTTGCAGCCAGTCAGCGCCTTTGGGATTGTTGTCCCGAACCACTTGGAAGGGATAGCGCAAGCCCATGTGTGCTGGCCATTTAACAGACAGCGAGCCATCTGGCTTGGTGTATTCCACGTTGCTAAACGTGTAAGGCTTTGCCCGTGCAAGACCTTCAACAATAAAACGCGGCACGTTGCGGTAAGTCATACCCCGCCACATCACGTACTCCTTACCATTTACGGCAACGGATATACGCTTGTCCTGTGCTTCGTCTTGCGCTTCGCTGATTCTGACATCAAGAAGTTCCTGATCAAAAGCCAGTGCGTCGAGCTTTGCCATACCCATTTGATCGAGTGATTTTGCCTGTACTTCAATCTCGCCAAAATCACCTTCAGGACCGAACTCGCGGAACACATCGTGCTCGACCATCAGTTCCTCAGCTTCCAGCATGCCAGACCCACCATGCGGTCTGTTCTTGGCGCTCATGCCAGACATACCAGCTGTCATAGCCTTCATAGCCTCAAGCATTTCGCTCATGTTCTCAGCGGTTTGATTGGCTGTCTCTTCCATCTGGTCAAGCCGTTCGGCAACCGCATCGTTTTGCTCATTCATCATCGATTCAAGAGCCCTGATATTTGGCGTCTTAACTTTCGATTTTGTGGGTGCCTTGCCAGCTGGTACTTGTTCTTCGTTCATTGTCGCCCATCCTCAGTAATTAAACCCGGTAGGCTCTCGTCCCACCGGGCAGTATCAGCACCGCTTACGCAGTGCTAGGTACGATTCCACCATCAGCGGCAGATCCGCCAGTGAAGAACCAACTCGTTCCATCACTGACCACAGTGACGTTATCGCCAGCAACAGCTACGTTTGCAGCCAGGTTCAGATTATCTGCGTTCTGATCCGTAGGACCATCATCAGATGTGTCTGTCTCAGCTTCAAAGGCCAAGCCCTTGATAATGTTTGCACCAGCATTCGTGGCGATGTCATAGCCGTTTGACGTTGGCGCAAGTGACACGATAAACGTGTATCGCAAACCAACAGCAGGTGCTGGCAATGTACTGACAAAGCCTGCAGCAGCCGACAGGAAGAAGGTCTTACCGTTTTCAGCAGCGGTAATGACGTTGGTGGCTGTGACAACCTCAAACATTCCAGAGATATCAGCAGCTTGGTTCAGTTCGGCAGCGGTCGCGGTAATGCCATCAAGTAACGCTAGTTCAGCGTCCAGGCCATCGAGCGCCGCCAGTTCTGTTGCGGAGATTTCTTTTGCCACACCAGAAGAATTTGTCACCTTGATAACGGCATTCTTTGCCAGTTCAAGGGATTCAGTAACAAGGGGTTTTCTTAGCTTTTCATGTAAACGCATATCGATTCTCTATTTTAGTTGCGTAGACCCAGTTAAGTGATGTCCCGGTCGCGACACCAAGGCGAAGCGACCGGGAACATCTTTGCTATCAGCTTAAGGGGAGAGAGTTTCCTTAGCTTCGAGCGTCAGCCTGTGGGCGATCAGGCAATACACTGATGTCCACCAGTACATCGGTCAGGCCAGCTGCGTTCCACAAACTCGTGCCAAACGTCCAGGCGCTAGAAGCACCACTGGTTTGATGCAAAGAGTATGCAAACGGCACATAGCCATCAGGTACTGCTGGAAATTCAGGGCGACCACCATCGTCTTTGAAAAGGTCAGTGTCACCATCAATCGCTACGACCGGACCCTGTGCTACAGCAACAGTTCCACCCGCGTTTATCAGCCACAAAAAGGCGCATGCCTCGTCTGCAGCCAATGCCACAAAGCCTAAGCCCGTGTTTGCATCAGTCAGAGCAGCGGTATTGCCGCTTGATATCGTTGACTTAGCGTATGCCTTGCCATTGATACAATAGTTAAAGGCGGTCGAGGTGTCATACAACACATCAGCGCCAGCAGCAGTGATGCCTGCCGGTCCAAATACCATATCTAAGCCAGCAGCTTGATTAGTACGCATTTATCGTTCTCCTAATTTAAGAGGGGTTCGGACTCAGGGATTAACCTAAGTCTGTCACGCCTACTTCAGCTACGGCCATCCAGCCATCATTCTGTACGAATGCAGCAGACCAGAATTTCGCACCCACATAACCACGTTGACCCAGGGGATCTTCTTTGGTTTTTTGTGAATGCGGAATGTGAGTAGGATCAAAAGAGTCTTGACCACGCAGAGCCACATCAGCCCAAGCATCCTCAGCGACGACAATCATCGGGTATACATCGACGTTTGAAGCACTTGTTGATTCAAGACCGGTAGAGCCCACGGCTGCACCAGAGTCAGGAATCGAGCTTAGTTCGGGCGAGATAACGAAGCGGAAGCTATCCATGGAGCCAATTTCGCACTCGTGTACCTGCTTGCGCGAGCCATACTCTGCACACTTGATAAAGCCAGGTAGATCACGAATATCGGATTCGCAGTCAGTGTGACAAAACACAAGATAGCCAGCTTCGACCGGCGCAGTGTTGTAGTTTGCGCTTGGCGCCAGGATCTTGGTGACCATCTGGCCACGATTACCCTTGATAGACCGTGTAATGCGGCGAAGCAGGTTCTTACCCACAGCTTCATCAACCGTTGCACGGCTCGTACCGCCAGCATAGAACTTATTGGTGCAGCCTTTCAGCGCACCATAGCGGATCATTTCACGCACAAGACCCATACGCTCACCGGTCTGGACTTTCATTTCGTCCGGTACGTTATCTTCGTAAAGATCCGCAACCTTGTCGGTGTACATATACAAGCAAGAGTATTGCTTAAGGGTGACTGTGCGATCTTCAGGCGTCAGGCTGTCAGCATCAGGCGTAACGCCTTCTGTAGTCTGGTGCGCCACTGGATCAGCAGTGATGGTGTTGATACTGGTCGCAGACCCAGCAGAACCACCATAGGGAAGCCATCGTCGATATACGACTACAGCAGAATGATTTTTTGGCATGCGCCGTTGAGTGCCAGTGATACCTAACACTTCTTTGGGAATGGCATGACCTAAGATTTCGCCCTTGAATTTGGCGATTCGCGCAGCTGGCGAATTGAAATTTTGACCCGGCATGGGGCTACTCCTGTCGTTTGAATAAAACAATTAAAGATTCGTGAGGACGAATCAAACTATCTTCAAACGAAGGGCGCTATCCGGCGGCGTTCGTGTCGCTAGATACCGGGACCGTGTGGTGTCGGTATCAGCCTTTTCCTCTATGGCAAGTTATCTTGCCGACTTAAAGCCCGTTTCAAAAGCATCGTTCACTGTGTCTGAACTGTTATCTTGCTGGGTGCGACTACTTGAATTTGTAGCTGGGACCGAGCCCGATAATCTGTCATTTCGCGACTTTGCGCTTGAGTTGCGCTTTGCTGAATTGGAACTTACACCACCTTGCATGTAGATTTCAAGCAATGCGGCATCCGTATATTTGTCGGCCTTGTCTCCCTGACGTTTGACCCAGCCGTTAAATTGCTCAAATTTGTCGAGCATCGCAATGGCGTCGGACGATCTCTCGCTGGCGCCAAGATCCTTAATCTCTTTCGGCTGACCATTCATCCAGACAGAGAACATAGGGGTATTGATCGTATCAACCCAGCCCGTGTGTGCATCTTCGATCAACGCATCAACCGCCGCCTGTGCAGATATGCTCGCTATCTCTTGCGCAGTCATTGGCTTAGGGGTGTCCGGTAGATCAGCAGCGCCAGGAGCAGCAGCTGGCGCTGCGCCCATAGACATCTTGCCAATGACAGCCTTTAGTGTGGCGGCAAACTCAGGGAACTCTTCTTCCAGCTGGTTGAGCTCTTCGATGTCAGTCAGATCGATAGCGCCCAATTGGGCCTGTGTCGGTGCATTACCTGCACTGGCAGCAGCAGCAGCAGCACCAGCAGCTTGAAACTCTTGCTGCATGCGCCCCATATGGCCTTCACTCTTGCGCAGACGTTGGCCCATTTCCGCCAATTCAGCCTGCAATTGCTCCATCGTTACAGCAGATTCAGGAAGGCCATTATCGTCATCATCGCCAGCGCCCCCATTGCCGCCACCGTCAGAGCCATCCAGAGAGCTATCACTATCGTCAATATCGGCACTTTGCCCTTCTTCCGCATCGTCAGACTCCTGTTGCATAGCCAATTGCTCGGCCAAATGATCTTCATCACCAAGCATCGGCCCCTCATCTTCGCCTTCATCGCCCAGGTGTTCAGTGACAGCGACCGCGTGACCTTGTTCGGGATCTTGCGGCATCGCGCCATCAAAGCCTGATTCAAAGGCATCGTTGTCCTCGCCCGTTTCATCGTCCATCGCCATATCTAATTCTTTGCCCATATCGATTCAATCCCTTATTTAATACCCATCTTTTCGCATACGTGGCGTACTGCGATCTCTCGGTGGTGGTGTGGCTTCTTCGATAGAGGCCCATGTGTGGCGCCATTCACGGCACATTGCAATTCTACCGCGTAACTCCGCAGTAGCTATAGCATCAAGTGTGGTTGCTTCGTTCTTTGTGCGCAGCGTTTCTATGCGATCGTCAATTGATTCAACGACCGTACGGCGCTGGCTTGGCTCAAATAACCGAGGGTCTAACATCGCTCTCTCTCATTTTTGTTGTATCACCGACTTCTGTTGTATCGATGCAGGATGATCTTTCATTTTTGACCCGTGCGAGCTTTGATACCAGAAGCTGAAACTCGCGATCCACTCGCGCACTGTCAGCAGTACCAGGCTTTCAATGAAAGGTGTGCTATTAACCGCCATGCCCATGACGTAAATCGTCAGTATCCCAAACACACCTATCGTCATAACGAATGACAACACGAACTGTGCCGAGTTGGTTAGATTCGTGGTTGCCCGTATTAACTCAGTCATATGAGGGTGCCAAGGATGGTTCACCGGCAATCTAACGCATAGCCAGTAAGTTGGAAAGGATCTAACTGTACATTGGTACTTTGGGTGTCTGCTGGTTTCGGGTATTCATCGGCCTGCCAGGGGCGGCTGCAGGTGTTTGCATCTTACCGGCAATGATCCCCTTGCCCTTGCCTTTACGCTTACGCTTAGCTTTTGCATCACTCGCACCCATGGCCATAGTGCTGTCATTTGTCGCCGCGCTGGCCCCTTGCTGGCGGTCCTGAATTATTCTCATCTGATCCGCGATCATCTTAGCAATGCCACCGGCCATACTTTTCTCCTGTGTGAATAGGCGCTTATCTACTTGGCGTAACTTTGTCCGTCAGGCGCACGGCCAGCTGGCTCGATTGGTGGTGTTGCTATCTCACCACCCTGACCAGCCTGCTGCATTTTGAACTGCGCTTCGATCTTCATTGCCGCTTCAGCCAGATCACCGCGTATTTTCTGCATAATCTCACGCTCTTTAGCTGACGTAGTGGCATCTTCAATCTCTTTGTCCAATGTCCTGAACGCTATAGCAAGCTCCTGGTCCATCAGCTGCTTGGCTTCTTTGAAGTCTGAATCACGATTGTCTTTCTCATTCGACAACGCGAGTCTGGCCTCTTCGATCTGGTTCTTGGAATCCTGCACTTGCGCAGCACTCTCCGCACGGATCTGTGCAACCTCAACAGCTGAATCAGGTTTTTGCGAACTGGCGACCAATTTCTCGACCGTTTCTTTCCACTCCTGATCGTCATACTTGAAGCGGTTGGGATCAAGGCGATTAGATTTCAACCATTCGATAAACCACTTTTGCGGGTCCATGCCGAAAATAGGATTGGTGACCATGCCACCCATCTGCTGAATAGCATTGTTATTGATATCGCGCTCGACCAGGGCGCTCGATCCACGAGCATCGATAACGAACTCAGCCTTCTCGCCATCTTCCTCACCGTATTGCAGCAGATAGGTGTAATAGCGCCGTACATGGGGCTCAGTCACCTTGTCGTCAAACAGCCGTGCAATGCGCCGTAGCACCGTTGAAGCGTTGTTATTCAGGATTGTCATGCCACCAACAGTATCAGGCGCACTACCCTGATTACCCTGCATCAAACTAGGTAAGCCAGTCACATCTTCAGCCATGCGCAGCGCCATATCGATAATCGATTGCAGGTCTTGCGTTTTCATTGGCATATCAATGTAGCGTAAGGCGTACTCGATCATTCGTGGATCGTTAACCATATCCAGATTGATCATCCAGCCCTTGCGAGGGCGCAGTTCGGGTACACCATCGATGGGCTCCATCACACCTTCAAGGTATGCCCACATAGGACCGCCGGCCAGACCAGCGTTATCCATCAAATTGCGCAGCGCAGCAGTCAGTATTCTTTGCGGAGTACGCAGCTGGCGAGCGACACCAATGCCATACGGCAACCCGGCGCGCTTCTGCCATACCATGTAGTCATACGGATACTCGCCGGTATCCAGGTGATTCATCACTATTTTGATGATGTGGTTGTTGACCATGGTCACATCAACAGGGATCAACGGGTAGTTGCCCATTTCTTCAGGAATCTCTATTCCCGCTTCTTCGGCCTCTGTGCGCGTGATGTGCACATAGCCGTACCAGATCTCATACAGATTTTTCTTGTCTCGACGGATCAGGCCGATCATTCCGTCAACGCCATCAGTCTCGGCCACTTCACGAGTGACTTTGTACGGCCCCTCTTCGAGAACCAGGTCGATCATTTCAGTGTGATAGTTAGGCTGGCCACGCAGCTGCATCAACGTCTTGGACGTAATATCATCGCGCTCGAAGTGGTACGCGCCGTTGTGAACGGACTCACCACAGCCAGGATCAGGGTAGCAATTGCGCACATTGACGCACAGTGTCACCGGCTTAATCACTTCTTCAATAATGATTTTGCCGTTTTTGAACGCCATGTGCTGCTTCTTGACCGGTATCGGCCCCTTAGCAACACCCGTACCTAATCGACTTGTACCCTCGATCACATCACGCATATGGGTGTGGTACTGGCATTCGGTATGCCAATCATCAATGCGCCGTTCCGCGTTCTTGGCACCCTTCGTCGCTACTTCCATATCTGCAGTAATCGAGTCAGCCAGGTCAAGATACGTCTTTTGCAGGCGCATCTGGTAATCCTCCTCACCCTGATACGCTGGCGATCCTTCACCAAACGTGTTCATGGCCTCGCTCTCAACCTGCCCCTGTATATCTTTCGGCAGCTTGCTCTTAATCAGATCAGCCTCGTCTTTCATCACCGCATTGGCCCGTTCCGGTCCTTGGGCCTCATTGTCATAACGCTTTGATATTTCATCGCGCTCGGTCTTAGTGGGCAACGACTCGGCCAGGTCCATCAGTTCGGGTACTGGCGTCGGCTTAATCTGCCACGCACGATCATCAGTAGGCAGAAGCATATCGCCTACACGCGCAGCTGCTGCATCAACGTATGGCCTTGTGATATTGGGAAAGACCGTAGAGCTTGTCGAATCGTCGCCCTCTTCACCTTCATCACCCAAACCTATCTGACCGGGCGGCTTAGAACGATACCCTCCCGACTCGCCTCTGTTCGCATCATCGATACCCTCATAAAACTCCTGATCTTCTGCCCACTCCTGCTCAATGCCACACTGCGCACGGCCTGATATAGCCTCACGCCTCTTTTCAGCAATGGTCATAGCCAGGGCATCAAGCATAGCCAGGTCAAGAGCTTCGTCTTGCTCGTGCTCGTCGGTTTCGTCTTGTTCGTCAGGTAGGTCGAATGCTTCGGCCATGGGGATGGGCTCCGATGATTACCGGAGCGAAAATACCTGTTTTGGCGCTACGTTGCTAGTAAGTATCCAGCCCACCCGCCGTAGGGGGGTGCTAAGTGCCAGCTGCGCCGAGGGGAGTTGGCAGAACCAGCAGCGTTAGCGTAACGGCAAGTGGGCTGAACTAGGGGCTCTCTCCTGCATTCGTTATCGCGTTAAAGATCCGGTCCTGATTCTGAACTATCGCCCTTTGATTCGCTTGAATCGTTGCAGCAGTAAGCGCCAATGCTTCCATTTTGTCAGCATTCGCCTTCACAGAAGCAGCCAGGGCTTTCACCGCTGGCGCACTCGCAATGCGCGCATGATCACCGGCAACAGAATCTTCCTGCATATTGGCCAACACGTAATTCACGCTAAAGCCTATCCCCGCAGCAATCACCGCCACGATTATTTCATTCCGATATTGCACGTTTCTGCTCCAAATCTATCGGCGCGTAGGTATCTTGCAGCTGTTCTTGCACCCGGCGCAACCCCTCACCAGTTTCCCGCTTTTGCTTAGCCAGCTCTGCACGTACCTTACGCAACTCTGCCTTCAGCTGATCTTCAACTTCATCTTGATCCGGTTCGCTCTCTTCCGCCGCTACAGTTGCATATAGCGGCGACGTTACTTTTTTGCAGATAACCCCGCAGCTTCATCGATCATGCGACTCATAATCTCAAGCCTCTCTTCATACTCAAATGCCTGATCCTTCAGCAGCTGCTCATAATCAACAGCCGACAGTTCTGCCTGCATAGATTGGTCTATCAGCGACTGATACACACTGGCGCGACAATCCGCAACATCATCAAAGTCAGCCGAAAACAGGGGCTTGGAGCACTGCGCCTTTGCTGAAGCCTCAAACCGGCCAGCCGCCGCATGCAGTCCTGCCCGGTAGTTTGCATACAGATCTCGCTGCAGCCAGCATTTTATTCCGCTCGCACCAGCGCCCCGCGTCTGCCCCGCCAGGGAAAAGCACACCAGCATATCTGCAGTGTTCATGCCCGTACCCGCATACGCTGTGAAGGCTGAATTTTTCCTGCCCTTGGTGCTGACAATCACATCACCAGTAGATGCACTCGACCCCTCAGAAGATGCCGTATTGCCAATGTCGCCTATCGACGCGCCCGATGTCGAATCACCACCCTTAGCTATTGAGGATGCCACCGCATCAGACGTTGAATTGCTCTTAGACATAGATGCAGACAGCGACGCGGAGAAAGCAGCTGCTGCCGAATCAGCCGATAGATTAGGGGCCGATTCTGGTGGTGGTGGTGTTTCGCCAAGGCCCATAGCAGGCATTGCAAACAGTAGTATCAGTAGTGTCACGTATTTCATTCTCTCTCTCTCATCAGTTGTGGTTTGTTAACTTAATCAATATCCCATACCCCTATCTTTCAACGCCCTCCGACCGCTTGTGCGCATTGGCGATCGCTTACGGCCCGGTACTGGCTTGCGCATAGAAAAACACACCACCAACGCTTCCGCCAGGTTTGGACTCTTGATTTGCCGCGCCTTCATCTTCTTCTTACCCTCGACCCGGATCTTGCCGTTATCTGTCCACTCGCGCTTCGGACTCGACAACTCAGCTTTTAGCGCATCCAGGTGCGTACACTCAGAGCTTAAAGATATTAGATCGTCAGGATCTGCATTGATCATAAAACCCTGCTCCTGCCGCTGCATCGCTTGATATGTGTTCTTAAACCGTGTGGCCAACTTATCCCAGTCTTGCGCTTTATGGTTTGCATATGCGTCATGGTTGGTCTTATCAACGCCTTGCGGGGTGTTTGCCTTGAGATACACGCCATCAGGATCATCAACACCCGCGCTTCCATGCCATGCCTCGACACGCATGCGCTCACCGCTACGGTCTTGGAATGCCAGCTTCATTGCTGGCGCTCCCATGCCATCAGCCTCGAAACCCATCACTTCCGCGCGCAAAGCATCCGCTTTGTCATACGCCCAGGGGATCGCATACGTGATATCGCCATCGTGCAGTTCTTCGCACTCCCACAAAACCGACCCATGACGGAATGCAAATCCTTTCGCATCACCGGTATCAGCTGGATCAAACCCAGCTGCACGGATACCCGACCCATCAAAGCCCAGCTTCAGGTGCGCATCGATTGCAGCAAGAACATGCTTGGCGGGTATGAAGCTATCAGTCTGTGACGCATACGGATCGCGCTCGTACTCTTGCGCCCATATGACCTCATCATTTAGTTCTGCCTGCTTTCTGCGCGCCCACTCTTCGTTTTTGCGGGGATCATCGCGCCAATCAAAGATAAATACCTTCTCAGGTGTCTCGGCCTTCAGCTTCTGATTCATCATAAAGAAACGATTACCGGAACCTTGGAAGGTACTAATGTTTATCTGACATTCGGTGGTGGCCGACAGTGAAGTATCGATACTCACTTGATCAGCCACATATGCGGCCTCGTCGACGAAATAAACCGATGTGCGACCGCCTCGACCGATATCGCTACCAGCCTCACCCACCAGGGCAGCACCAGTCTGAGGGTTATTCATGCGCATGGATGCACTGTGCAATCGCTCGCTAAAGCCTTCAGGCTTGAATTCCACCGGTATGTTATCGATGAAGTAGCGAACCATGTAGAACAGCGCCTTGTTGTCGCCGGTCTTATCTACCAGTTCTTCCTTACGTGAGCCAAAGCCAGCAACGAAACCCGGCACGAACAGCCAGTTAGTGCAGGCCCAGGCGACACTTAACCAGCTGACACCACCATCACGCGACTTTTCAACCTGACCCCTATGCTTGTTCTTCCACATACCTTGCAGCCAGACCAGATACTCACGCTGCCTTGGCCATAGCAGGAATGGCATGTGTGGCGTTTCGCCATCATCCAGCTTTCGCGGATCGAACGTCATACCCCAGTCGTTGATAAAGTCCCAAGGGTTTTCTTTATAGTGGATCTTGGCAGCAGCCAATAGCGCAGGATCGCGGCGCAAGCGCATAAGGCGCTCTGCTCGCTCTTTGAAAACTTCTGTGTAATCAGGGTGTAGGTAATCGAACTCTTCGATGGCGACAGCTTCAGCCATTAGCCATATCAGCCATAGTGATCGGATGTGAAATCATGTAGGTGCCGAGTGCAAGCCCTAAGTCAGCCGCCTCTTCTGGCGACACCACCACCCGATAAAACTCGGTCTTTCTCAGTTGATTCGCTTGTGCTTTTTGGACCGCATCGTGCAACATTTTCAGTGTAAATACTTCAGGCATCACCCTCTCCTAAACTAAACCTATTCCCGCATCAAAGCCCGGTAAAGCTTGGTCGCCTCATCTACCGGCATGCCCGATGTTATCGCAACACTGGCAGTCTGTATTGCCCCGCCATCGCGTCCAGTGTGCTCAATTCGTTGAATGTCCTCATAACCATGTTTGCGCTCAAGCATCATTTTCGTGATGTTCGCATGGCCAGTACCTTGCTCTGCGCCCCACCCACTGTAAATCAACTTCATGTGCTGATTGTTCTCTATCCGCCTTAATACATCAGGCAGGCTAAGTTCAGCATGGTCAGGATTGCGCGACCACTCGTAGATCGTCTGTGATGAAACCTTGCAGGCAGCAGCGAGGCCAACAACGGACGGATAGGGATGATGATGCCGTGCATAGTCGTCGGCATAAGTCGCTATGATCTTTCTGACTTCAGGTGTCAGCTTGGTTTTTGGCACTGGTGGTGGTGGCCGCGGCGTTTTAGAAGGTGCGCGCATACCTTTAGTCTTAGCCACCCGCTTGGGTTTTGGTGGCCGCTTGCCTTTGACATTGGCAATTACCGCCTTGAGCTTGAACAGATCGTCAGCCTTACGTTTTACCGTTTCAGGCTTCCAGTTCATGCTGGCCGGGAATGCTGTTAGATATGCAGCCTCTTTGTCACCACCGTTTGCTTTGAACGCAGCGACAGCCACTTGTTGTTTAGGCGATAGCCTTGGAAGCCCATCCACTACTATTTGACTCCATTGTGCTCAAAGCTAAAATGTACAGCATCACGACCTTTGAAATCTCCACCCCACCGCGCCAGGGGATGAAGGCTTTTCCATAGCTCGCCTATCTCGCGGTAGTCCTCAGCATTCCAAGTGACCGTACCGTTCAGATATATGAACGCATCAAACGCCAATTTCTTAGTGTGTACGCTATTAACAATGCCTTTGCCTTGCTCGGCGTAGATCTTCGCCATAGCTGGTGGCCGATAGACTTCAGCCAGGATAACTTCAATGCCCTTTTTGTCTACCTTGCCCAACCAAACGCCAACCGTTCGCGTGAAAATGACTTGTTTTTTGTTCAGCGACATCTATCTCTCCGTCAATGTCAGTTCTGTTCGCGCTTTTCAATCTCACGATCAACAAGGCGCTCTAACGCAGTCAACCGGCGCTCTGTTGTAAGCGCATCACGGCTTCTTTCGCTATCGTGTCTTGATTGGTCCGCTCTCGTCCACCGCTCCGCTGTTCTACGGATAATGTCTGATTCCAGTCTGGTAAGCCGGGTGTTGAGGATTCCAATGGCTTCAGCCTGTTGTGTAATGAGGTTTGCACTTCGCTCTGCATTCTGGATTGATAATATCGCCCCTGCAACACTGCCGCCGCCAGCAAAAGCGCCACTGACAAGAGCGAACAGAGCAGCCACAGATAACTTGATTCCACTAGACCCATTCGATTCTTCCGACATATCGCATACTCAAAGCCCCGTTAATTCATGGATGGTTTTGGCACTCTAGCATGAACTTAATTGTCAGAGGCACAAAAAAAAGGGGCCAGCACTCCCCGTTTCAAAAGTGCTGGCCCCAAACCTTCCCCGGCCATTAACTGTCAGTGTTGGCTTTGGCGGTCTTAATCGCCTCAACTTGTGCGCCCAGGTTACCAGCGATCACGCCAGCATCTTTGTCATTGCGCTGCAGGTGTATCGATCCAATCGGCAAGTGAAATTCCATATCTGACCCAGGACTTAGCTTCGTTAGCAAACTCGACGCAAGCCCTATACAGATCGCTTCTGAAAACTCGCTATCAGTGAGCCCAGCCCTATTCACCATCGTTTCGATTACCGCGCCATCAGCCTTTTCGCAGATCATCATGCCTTGCGTCATGTTCCAGGCTTCACAGTATTCGCTGATAATCTTCTGCTGCCACCCCTGTGTAGTGACAGGCTTGGCTTCATTCTTCATGGCCGGCCCCATTTATTGCCGCTTCCTTTGCCGTATCGGACGCCTTACGCTCGTTATCTTCAGCTTCCAACAACGTACCAGCATCAGCTATGCCGCTGTCACTCGCCCGTATCAGGTTACCCAACATCTTGAGCGCATCCAGCTGCGCATTCGTGCGCCGACCAGGGCGCGTTGCCGCATAGATCAAAGCGAACTCTTCTACCGTGCCATCAATCGTCACCGTGCGCGCTTCTGGCGCTTTTGCTTTAACTATCATCTTTATCTCACTCCCGTGCTTTTTACAGCTGTTATAAATTGGCTACTCATGATTTAACCTCTCCTGGTCCTTCAGCTATCTCGGCTTCTCGACCAAGGTCAGCTATGTATTCTGCTGTTGCCCGACAGTGATTTTCTGGCAGATCAAACTCACGCCACCCAGCAACCGCGGATCGAAAAGCTTCTAGTTCAGCTACTCTAGCTTTCAACTCTATGTTTTGAAGCATTAAGAGTGAGGTGGATTCTCGATCAGACTGCCATTTACGCCGCAACAGCAGGCGGAACTCAGCGGGATCGTAGTTGTCATACGCCAGCTCACCACCAAACATCAAGTCGCTAACAGCGTAGGTGGTTTCGTAGAAATCACCCTCCTTCCAATCAGTCATACTTGTTCTCCCATAGGTGGTTGTCTTCGGTATCTTCTGGCCCACCGCGCCAGAGGCCATCTTCATCCTTATGCCACCCTTCGGGCGCTTCAGCCAACCCAGCATCGGCAAGATTCAAGCAAATATTTATTGCCATAGCTACGGGCTTAATGCGCATTCTCTTTTCGTATGCCTTGCCATACTTCATAATCATTTCAGTCACTTCAGCAGGGCTCATTTATCTCTCCCAAAAAAATCGGTCCCGCGCCTATCAG
>Ga0222664_1000661_pt1 | contig 17102 bp, 12 predicted proteins | sample AntAcemetagen604_FD_181147 | JGI IMG/M metagenome (GOLD analysis project Ga0222664, IMG submission 181147) | Saline water microbial communities from Ace Lake, Antarctica - #604 | ecosystem: Environmental > Aquatic > Non-marine Saline and Alkaline > Saline | place: Antarctica: Ace Lake...
GAACCTCCTGCCTACGCCATTTTTATTTTGGCAACAACCGAAAAGCATAAAATTATTCCAACAATTCTTTCTCGTTGTCAAATTTTTGATTTTAAACGTATTGAAGTAAAGGATACAGTTGAACATCTTAAAACAATAGCTAAAAACGAAGGGGTTACCATAGAAGATAGTGCATTACACATTATTGGGCAAAAGGCAGATGGTGCTTTACGCGATGCGCTTTCAATTTTTGACCAAGTTGTTAGTTTTAGTGGAAACAATATCACTTATCAAAATGTAATTGAGAACTTAAACGTTTTAGATTACGATTACTACTTTAGAATTTCAGAATCTTTATACAGCGGCAATTACAGTGATGTTTTAGTTACTCTAGATGAGATTTTATACAAAGGTTTTGATGGTCATCATTTTATAAATGGATTGGCATCGCATTTTAGAGATTTGTTAATGTGTAAAAACAAGGCGACTTTAAAGCTATTGGAAGTTGCCGATAACATCAAAGAAAAATATTATCAGCAGGCCACCCAAATCTCAGATGTATTTATTTTTAAAGCCCTAAAGTTTTGTAATGATTGTGATATCAATTATAAATCAGCCAAAAATCAACGCTTACTTATTGAGTTTGCATTAATTCAAATTTGTGGAATCAACGCAGATTTAGTCGAAAAAAAAAACACTAGTTTAGAGCAATCTCCATCAAAAGAGGAAGCTCAACCTACTGAAAAACAAATTGTTAATTCAAAATCTTTAATTGAGGAAAAAAAACCTCAAATTGAAATTGAAAAACAAACTCCAATAATTTCAACTGAGGTAAAGGAGCCTAACAATAATCTAGAGGTTGAACAGAAAAAGGAAGAAAATCCACCTAAAATTGAAGTTAGAAAAATAATTTCTAACCCCCAAGCCACGGCCATAGGTGGAAAAGGAATGTTTGGAAAAGTAAAAACCAAAATGTCTTTAGGGTCTTTGCTTCAAAATAATGATTTACAAAATGAAAATGGTACTGATGAAAAAATAGAGGAAACAACTATTTCAGGACCTACAGAAGATTTTGATTTTGAAGATTTAAAAAAAGTTTGGAGTTTATACGCGAAAAAATTAGAAAAGAACAATGATGTTGCTTTTTTCTATAATTCATTTTTAAATGTTCCAATTGAAATAAAAAATAAGACCCAAGTTTATTTTACACTTCACAGCGCCACTGAAGAAAAAGAATGGCAAAATAGAAAACCAGATTTATTAGAGTTTTTAAGAAGTAATATCAAGAACTTTAAGTTAACCATAGAATGGGAGGTTAAAATTGTTGAAGGCACCATAAAATATTACACTAACAAAGACAAATTTGTTAGAATGGCTGATAAAAACCCCAAGCTAATAGACCTTAAAAGAAGGCTTAATTTAGAGTTAGAATAGATTGCAATCTCAAATCTCGTGGAAAGAAATAAACTCAATTGCTTTGCCAGCAATTGCTGCAGGTATTGCTGAGCCAGTAATTTCATTAGTTGATACAGCCTTTGTTGGTCAATTAGGAGCCATGCAACTTGGAGCAGTTGGTATAGGAGCAAGTTTTTTCACTCTTTTGATGTGGATTTTAGCACAAACAAAAAGCGCCATTTCTGCTTTGGTTTCTAAAAATTTTGGCGCAAAAACTATTACCACACTTAGTAACTTTTTTCCTCAAGCCCTTTTCTTAAATTTTCTTTTAGGCGTTTTGGTATTTACTGTAAGCTACTTTTTTCAAGATTTTATTTTTGAAGCTTACAATGCGCAAGGTGAGCAAAAAGAACTCATAAAAAATTATTACAGTATTCGTGGTTGGGGCTTGCCAGTATCATTAGTCATTTTTGGGATTTTCGGAATTTTTAGAGGATTACAAAATACACTTTGGGCTATGCAAATTAGTTTGGTGGGTATGTCGGTAAACGTTCTTTTAGATTATGTTTTGATTTTTGGAGTTGAAGGATTTATTCCAGCCTTTGGAATTGAAGGAGCGGCTTGGGCAAGCGTTGCATCACAAATTATTATGTTAGTTCTTTCAGTTTATTTTTTACTTACTAAAGCCAAATTAAATCTTGCTTTTTCTTTTAAACTTCATTCAGAAATTGGAAGGTTACTTAAAATGAGTTTCGATTTATTTTTAAGGGCTGCAGCCTTAAACTTGGCATTTTATTTTGGTACATCCTTTTCTACCTCCTATGGCCAAAACCATATTGCAGCTTATACTATTGGAATAAATATTTGGTTGTTTTCATCTTTTTTTATCGACGGATTTTCAAATGCTGGCAATGCAATAGGAGGGCGATTAGCAGGGGAGGGGAATCTAGCAGAATTAAAAAGAGTAGGGTTTTTGTTGGTTAAGGTAAATATAGGTATCGCTTTGATGCTTAGTTTGTTTTATGTTTTACTTTATCCTTTTATAGGTAAAATGTTTACACAAGAACAAGAAGTTTTAAAACTGTTCGAAGCAACATTTTGGATTATCATTATATCTCAACCCATAAATGCATTGGCTTTTACATTGGATGGAATTTTTAAAGGATTGGGAAAAACAGAATTATTAAGAAATGTATTAATAGCTGCTGGAGTTTTGGTGTTTATACCGGCCATTTTTATATTAGATAGCTTTGCCATTAACTTATTTGCGGTTTGGTTTTCTTTTGTTTTATGGATGTTAGCAAGAGGGTTACCATTGTATTTTAAATTCAAAAATTTAAAACATGTTTAGATTTTTAGTAGCATTATTTTTAGTTTTTGCTTTGGCAGGATGTAAAACTGATTCTAAAAAAAAGGTTAAAACTGAGAAAGAAAAAGAAATTACAAAAGAATTAAAGTCAAAAAAAGAGAAATTACCCGAAGAAGAAAAGTTTCCGACTTTAAACTTTGAAACTTACGAAGAGTTTCTTTTAAGTTGGGGTAAGAAAAACACAGAAAATACAATAGAAATAGAAACTGAGTTTGGTAAAATTCAATTAAAACTCTATAAGCAAACACCTGTTCATCGAGCTAATTTTTTAATGCTTGTAAAGCGAGGTTTTTTTAATACAACAGTTTTCTACAGAGTAATGGACAATTTTGTGATTCAAGGAGGAAATTCAGATACTTGGGAAACGCAAGAATTTAAAGCTAAAATTGGTAACTACAAGATGAAACCTGAATTAGTGCCTGAACTGTTTCACAAAAGAGGTGCTTTGGCGATGGCAAGAAATTATACAGATAATCCAGATAAATTATCCTCACCTTATACTTTTTATATTGTGCAAAGAGACAAAATTTTACCTGAAGGAATTACTTACTTAAGGCAAATGGAAGACCAAATTATTCCAGATTACCAGGCAGAACACTATATGAAGTTTGGCGGCTCGCCAAGCCTAGATGGAGAACACACAGTAATAGGTGAAGTTATTAGTGGAATGGATGTAGTTGATGCAATTGCTAAAGTAGAAACTGATGATAGCGATTGGCCCAAAACAGATGTTTGGATGAAAATGAAGGTTATTGACTAAATAGATTTTTGATTACTTACCATAATTTTAGCCTCTAAATCGAAAATATCCTGGTTGTAAATCTGATCAAGCACTTCTATATAAGGTCTTTTATGAAAGTAACCTAAACTGAAATTTTCCTTGGCTAGTTTTAAATGAGATATGGCTAGTTTATTTTCTCCAATTGAATAAAGAATTCTTGCTTTATGATAATGGGCATCAGCAAGTTTTGGATATTGTTTTAAAACCAAAGTAAAATCAGCAAGGGCGTTTTCTAAATTTCCTAATTTTTCCTGCGTTAAGCCTCTATAAAGAATTGCATAAACATCTACCCAATCTAATCCTGCATCTTTAATGGTTGTATTGATATACTTATTTAAATAGGTTAGTGCTTTTGAATAATCTTTCAAACCATAATATGCTATTCCCCTCATGTAATCATGGTTTTGACCTTGCGAATGCCCAACTAATCCAAGTATGCTATCAACGGCATTAAAATCTATAATCGCCCTTTCAAAATCTCTATAAAAGTAGAGGTATAAATAACCTCTCCAGCCTTGCCACTCTTTGGGATTAAATTTTGTTGCTTTCCCATAAAAGTATTCCATTTTCACAGCAAAACCTCTTTTTACTTGAGCAGTGCCAAACTCTCTCCAAATATCAGCGTTGGTAGAATCAAATTTTATTGCTTCTTCAATTAAAAATTGCTCTGCAACTGTACCTTGATAGTAGTTTGAAACTCCATTAAGCATTGCAGTGGCTAATTGTTTTTTTTTATCGTCAGGTACATTTTTTTTGTACCAACTTTCATTTGTACATCCCAGTATTCCAAGCAATAAAAAAGGAATTACCTTAAGGAAGAATAGTTTCCAATTTTCCATTTTTAAATTTAAATGTTACATAAAAATATTCGTCAGTTTCTTTTCCTCTCAAAATACTGGGCGTCCAAAGTTTTTGCATTTTCAAAATCTCAAACAAATGCATTACCAATGGCTTTTGAAATGTATTTTTTTCAAAATCTAAACTAGCCATTTCTGTAGTAAACCATCCTGCTTCACCCTTGCAGTTTATTACAAATCGAAATGTTAAATACCCAGATGCCCCATCCAATAAAGAACTATCAATTTGCTGGTATACAGAATTTAAAAAATGCCTTTTGTTCGGATAAAATCCACCGTCAGGGTCAGAATTATAATAATCAGCAATATTTTGTTGTTTTCCACAAATTTCAAAACCTGAACCTTTATCTATAACATTGGATGGGTCAATAAACCCAATTCTGTTTTTGTTATGTTGTTTTAATTGGTTGAATTTAGAAATTGGCATTTGCTCAATCAATTCAGTTTTTATAAGGCTTGTTTTACTTTGCATTGTTGAGAAAACCAAGCCTAAGTTTTTGGCATATATTAACTTCAAGGGCATATTTTCTATTATGCTATCTAATTCGGGAATAGATATTTGTTGGTTTCCAGTAACAATTTTGGCCTCTAAGTTTTCAAAAAGTGTGTCTTTTATTGAGAAAACTTCTCGCTTAAATCTGTAAACTGCAGAAGTAGTTTTCCTTTCGAAAACAAGGGATTTCATTTCTTGAAGATTAAAAGAGAAAAATTGAGGAGCAATAATTTGGAAAAAATTTGTGTCGCCTCTATAAATGGTTAAATATTTTGAGAGTTGAAGTTCTTTTGCCTTTTGTATTATTTCTTGAAATTGGATAGCTTGCAATCCAGCATTGTAACCTGTTATATTAATAATTGTATCACTAATAATTTTATAACCTGAATAAGAAATATTTACCCGAGTATCTTCATTAGAATTTTTTGGAATTTGGTAAACATAATACTTGTTTACAACACCCTCTTCAACTTGTTTTTGAGGAAAAATAAATGAGGTTAAACTATTCTTTTTGTCAGTTTTATTGCAACCAAAAAAAAATATTAAACTAACAATTAAGACTAAAAATTTACGATTCCTTTCCCAACACATCAAAACTAAACTTCTCGGGATTACAGGCTGTTACATTTCGGTAATACTCAACCATATCAATTAAATCTTGGTCTTTATTTCCTGTTGGCTCAAACATTTTCATAAAGCCTGCCTCTTTCTTTTTGTAATCTAAAAAACCTAACGCTATAGGTAATCCACAATCAACAGCAACATGGTAAAACCCACTTTTCCATTTGGTTACTTTTTTGCGTGTTCCTTCAGGTGAAAACAAAATGTAAACAGATTGGTCGCTTTCAAGCATTCGTTTTAGCTCCCCTGTTAAGTTATTGCTTTTCGAGCGGTCAACTGGAATTCCACCTGTCCATTTAAAAAGCCACGAATACAGCGGGTTTTTAAAAAAGACATCTTTAATAAGGTATTTTGCAGGATAGCCATAAATTTTTAGGGCACAAACCGTAAAAATAAAATCCCAGTTCGAGGTGTGTGGCGCACCAATAGCAACACATTTTTTTACAGAACTTGGAATTCCACCAGAAGTTTTCCAACCACTTACCCCAAAAATAATTTTAGCAATTAATTTCCCTATCAAAGCATTCAGTTTTGTCCAAAGGTAAAATAACGGGAATTAAGATTTAAAAAATTCGGGTTTAAAATTTACCAAATACAATTGCTTTTTTGCTCTTGTAAAGCAGGTGTAGAGCCATCTTAAATAATCTGTAGATAGCATATCATCAATAAAGTAGCTTTGGTCAATAAAAACGCAATCCCATTGGCCACCTTGTGCTTTATGGCCAGTTATGGCATAAGCATACTTTACTTGAACAGCATTAAAATATGGGTTTTCCTTTATCAATTGCCATTTTTTGCGCCTACTAGCTTCTTCAGGATAATCAAGCGCAATAGTTTGTATTAATTGCTGGTTTTGTTCCTTTGTTAAAGATGGGCCCAATGAATGAAGACTTTCTAAAATTATTTTCAATTCTATTTCGGGGTCTGCATCATAATCCTTAAGTCTAGCAACAACATCCATAAACCTAAAGCCATATAGTTCATCATCGCTTAGTACTTTTTTAATTTCCAGAGTATCTCCATTGGCAATAAACCCGAGTTTTTCATACTCTTTGGTGAAAAAGTAATTGTTTTTTACAACCATTAATTTTTCTCCACCTGTAATTTCCGTGTCGTAATCAAAAATTCTATTCCTAACTTGTTGGTTATAAAGGTTGGCGTATTTGTTTGAGCGGGTTAAAATTACCGTGTTTTCTTCGCCAAAATTGTAATATGCTTGTTCTATTTTTTCTTGTAAATCAGCACCTGTAATTAATTCAATATCAGGAAAATTAAGATCAAATTTTGGATAATCTACAGTTTGGTTTTTGATGAGTTCTCTTATTAAAGTGGCATTCATTAAAACACCCGAATCTTGAGCCTGCCTTACCACTTGAGTCAATTCACTTACCCTGCAGGTTTCTACAAATTCTCTTTTTATAACGTTGGGGTTTAAAGCAGGTGATTCATCTTCGCCAACAGGGGGTAATTGAGCTGTATCTCCAACAAAAATTAGTTTGCAGTTTTCGCCATTGTATAAATACTCAAATAAATCGTGTAATAAACCATTGGTGTTAAACTCATTACCAAATCCAATCATTGATGATTCATCAACAATAAAAATTCCGCCTCTGCTCATGTTCGAGCTCAAAACAAAATTGAATGAACCGGGTAAGGTTTGTTGTCTATATATTTTTTTATGAATAGTAGCTGCAAACCTTTTACTATACATGCCCATTACTTTGGCTGCTTTTCCGGTTGGTGCAAGTAGAAAATATTCACGATTTACCGATTCTAAAAACTTTACTAGGGCAGCAACAATGGTAGTTTTTCCGGTTCCTGCATAACCTTTTAAAATCATAACATTTTCATCAGATTTTAAAAACTTTTCTATTTCTAAAAGTGCTGCATTTTGATTTGAGGTAGGAGAAAATTCTGGGTTAAAAAAGGAGTTTAACATGTTGTAAAATCAAAGGTAAAGTTTAACAAATTAAATTATGTATAGCATTTTTAATAATTAAGAAAAAAGTGGTGGCGAAAAAATTTTAGATTTGCAACAATCGTCTTAAAAAGCAAATGAAAATGGAATTCAATTTTTCAAAAACATCAACATCAATAGCAATTTTAATTGCAGGTTTAGTCCTATTAATTTTTGGGATAGCAGGAGATCAAAACTCTTGGTTTTTAATGGCTTCAGGAGCCATATTAATCGTAGGCGTTTTTGGGGTTTTAAGTGGTTTAAACCTATTAAATCAAAAATCGAGGTATGGAGTAATTGGAGTAATGGTTGTTATTTGGATTGTTTTGGCAGCTTTAGATTACAAATCTATAAAGGACCCAATTGATTTTAGAGCCGCTAAAAAGTTAAGGTTTGATGAAACAGTGCAACGTTTAAAAGATTTACGCCAAGCTCAAATGGTTTTTAAAGCGCAAAAAAATGTTTACGCAAGTGATTCTAAAACTTTAATAGACTTTGTTAAGTATGACTCTGTTAAGGTAATTAAATCTAATGGTTTTGTACCAGATTCTCTAACAGAAGATAGGGCTCTTGAACTCGGTATTATTACAAGAGATACCATTTATGAGCCTGCTTTAGCAAGTATTTTTAATGATGATTATTTGAAGGAGAGAAAGGCTAAATATAAACTTGATGCAGATATGCTAGGAATTATACCTAACTCAGATGGTGAAGGTTTTGATTTTGAGGCAGGTACAATTGAGCGAAATAGCCTTATTGTACAAGTTTTTCAAATAACTGCGCCAAGAGAAAAAGTATTAAAAGGATTAAATAAAAGATTGACCAAACTTGAAAACGACTTGAAAGTTGGTTCAATGACAGACCCTACCACAAGTGGAAACTGGGGAGAATAATTTTTTAAAAGTAGTTGGTAAAAAGCCTCTTTGGGAAAGTTCTTTCCAAAAAATTCCAAAAAATTTTAATGAAGACATTGCATTGCAATGTCTTTTAATTTTCCAGGTAGATGATAATTCCATTTCATTTGCTTTGGTAAATAAAAATAAAGCTGAGCATATTGGTTTAGGTCAATTTTGTTTTGACTTATCAAAAAAAAGCGAAGAAAATATTAACCAGTTTTTTTTAGAAAATAATTGGTTGAGTTTTCAATTTTCAAATGTTATTTTAATCGAGAGAAATAGGGTACACACTTTAATACCTGAGGTATTTTATGAGGAATCCATTCATACTGAATATTTAAAGAATATCAGTTTCTTGCCTGAGAAAGGAAAAAATCATAAATATTTATTAAAATCTGAGCAAGCAGCTAACCTCTCCATTTTAAATGAAAGAAATTATGACTTATTCAAATCAAAATTTGGAGAATTAGTTTTGCTTCATCACCATGATGTTTTACTTGAAATGACTTCAGCTTTAAATCGCTTGAGTGGAAATGATGAAATTATTTTAAACTTAAATATTAATTTTTTCGATTTGGTAATCAATCAAGATAAAAAATTGAAATTTTGCAATAGTTTTTATTTTGAGGAGCCTGAAGATATCTTGTATTACACGTTATTGGTTTTAGAAAATCATGACTTAGACCCATCAAAAACCTCAATTAAAATTATGGGTTCAATGGCAGGTAATAATAATTATCTTGATTTATTAAAGTTGTATATACCACTAGCGGCTCCCTATATTGAGTTAAAGTTTATAGAAAGCAATTCAGATTTGAAAAGTATTCCTCCTTTTTTATTTGCAACCCTTCAAAATGGATTTTTGTGCGTGTAATTGGAGGTGAATTCAAAGGAAGGCATATTCAAGTTTCCAAAAGCTTGCCAGTAAGACCTACAACAGATTTTGCAAGAGAAGGGTTGTTTAATGTTTTAGATAATCAAATTGAATTTGAAGGTCTTAAGATTTTAGATTTATTTTCTGGAACCGGTATGATAAGTTTAGAATTTATTTCTCGCGGAGTAGAAAATGTACTTTCAATTGATATTCATCCAAATTGCGTAAACCACATTAGAAATACCGCTAGTATTTTCTCAAAAAAATGGCTTGTTCAAAAACGAAATGTTTTTCATTTTGTAAAATCGAGTAAATTAAATTTTGATATTGTTTTTGCTGATCCTCCTTATGATTTAAAAAATATTGTGGAAATACCTTCGTTGGTATTCAACAACAAAACCTTACTGAATCAAAATGGAATTCTAATTGTTGAGCATTCCAAGCGAACTGATTTATCCAAGCAAATTAATTTTGTGGAAACTAGAAAATATGGAAATGTAAATTTTTCGTTTTTTAAACCAAAACCTCATGAATAAAGCTGTTTTTCCGGGCTCATTTGATCCATTTACCAAAGGGCACGATAATATTATAAAAAGATCTTTAAACCTATTTGATGAAATTGTAATTGCAATTGGGGTAAATAGTAAAAAGCAATATTTATTTCCTTTAGAAAATAGAATTAAATCAATTGCCAATTTCTACCATTTAGAGCCTAAAATAAGTGTAGAAACTTATGAAGGACTTACGTCAACCTACTGCAATAAAATTGGGGCAAAGTATTTGGTTAGAGGGTTAAGAACATCATCAGATTTTGATTACGAAAGAACTATTGCTCTAATGAATAAATCTTTAGATAATTCGCTTGAAACAATTTTTATAATAAGCGCTCCTGAGCTTTCGGCCTTAAGTTCAACAGTGGTAAGAGAAATTTATAATCATGGTGGTGATATTTCTCAATATCTTCCAAAGGGATTTAAACTTTAATGAAATACCTAAACATATTTGTTTTTTTTATTCTGAGCTTTTCTTGTTTCGCAACTCAAGTTACAGGGAACATAAAGTGGGCGCCAAATAATGAAGTTAAAATTCAAAAATATAACGAGTATTTTTTAAATTCAGTTTCAGAAATAGCCGCAATTTCAACCAACGATACAGGAACCTTTACCACAAATATTGATATTGAAATAGAAGGCAGGTATAGAATTCTAGTACAAGATTATGTTGCGGAGTTTTATCTTGAGCCAAATGCTGACTACGTAATATTACTTAGATCTTACAATGGGGCAAATGTTCCTGTTTTAAGTAAAGAGAAATATGTTGGAATTAAGTTAATAAAAGATGGCAAGAGTTTATTAAACACAAATATTGAAAAGTATAACAAAACCATAGATCAGTTTATACAAGACAATGCAGCTTTAATAATACAGAAAAGGGCAGGAGATGCGGTTAAAGAGTTCAAGGAGAAAACTTATACTAAATTAAAAAACGAAAACAACAGCTTTTTAAAAGAATATGTAAAATATGCACTCGCTCAACTAGAGTTAACAACTAATTATTCTAGGCAAAATATGATGGATGAATTTATGGTTGATCAAGATGTGTATTTCTCTAACCCAGAATATGCAAGGTTTTTTAAGGATTTTTTTAATGGATTTTTTAGATTTTTTGCCACTTCTAAACTTAACACCAAATTAGCTGCCTCAGTAAATGTTCATCAAAATATTGATTCACTTTACAAAGTATTAAATACCAATAAGTATTTTAAACAATTATCAGAAGAGCAAAAAGAATTGTTGGTTATTACAGAGCTTTATTATCAATTGGAAAGCAAGGTCTATCAAAAACAAGCCATTCTGAATATTTTAGAAGAGTTATCACAAAAAACATCGAATAAAAATCACAAAATTTTATTACTCGAAATTCAGATTAAAAATGAAAGATTGAAATTATTTTCAAAAGCACCAGATTTTGACTTTAAAACCTTTGATGACAAAGAGTTAAAATTAAGTGATTTTGAGGGGAAATATGTGTACTTAGATTTTTGGGCATCTTGGTGCAAACCATGTGTTGAGGAAATGATAATTTTAAATGAGTTACACAAAGAATATGGTCAAAATATTGAGTTTATTAGTATATCTATAGATAAGAGTATTTCTAGAGCTGAGCGTTTTTGGAAGAAGAAAGATTACCCTTGGGTTTTTGGTCATACAACTATCTCAAATGTTAAAGAAAAGTATGATGTAAGGATAATTCCGATGTATTATTTAATCAATCCAAAAGGTGAATTAATCCAATCTCCAGCCCTTAGGCCAACAACAGGAATTGAAAAGCAATTTTACAAAATTAAAAAAGAGTATAAAGAGCAAAATATCAGGGATTTACCCAGCTGGAAAATAAAACCAAAGTCGATAAACGATTAAAATTTTTTGCAACAAGGGCAATTTTTTACATTTGACAAGAATCAGAGTGTCTAAACCAATCATATGTTTAACAACCGCAAACTATTTACCTTAGTATCATCTGTACTTTTTGTTGTGTTTTTCGCAACAATTTTTGCCTTTGAAAATACAGGAAGGCTTAAAGTAAAAGGAAGTTTATCGAGTCCCGATGGTAAACCATTAGGAGATGTAAAAGTTACTTTAAAAGAATTTGATAAAGTAATCGCATCAACTAACACAACTGGCGGTGGAAAATTTAATATAGAAGTAGAATATCAACAAAAGCAAACTTTACATTTTGAAAAAGATGGCTTTGTAAAAATGTACTTGCAAATTGTAAGCGATATTCCCCTTCCAAAAAGCGATAAAAATTATACTTTTTCTCCGGCTTTAGTTATGGTTTCAGAAGGTTCAGATTTTAATTTGAATGTATTTAAAAAACCATTTACAAGAATTATTTATGATCCACTTGAAGATTTATTTACCCAAGATGACACTGCACTAGATGATTTTGTAGCAGAAACTAATGAACCAGAAGGGGTTATTTTTAAAGGGAAACTTCTCACCAATGATTCTGTAAAAATTGACTCAACTACCATAAATATTTATGAAGGAAAAAAAATTACAGAATCTTTTATTGTTGATTCAACTGGTAGTTATGAGTTTAAAGTTTTTCACAATAAATTAGCTAAAGTTGAGATATTATCTAAAAATTATTATCCAACTTATTTTAACCTAAATACTTCTATAAATGATTCTTTAGGTCAATATGAATATGAGGTTGCACCTAAAATTGAATTGATTAGTAAAAAAACAGACTTTATCAATCCAAGTGCCTTTAAGAAACCAATAACAGAGTTTAATTTTAATCCCGATTCGGGAAGTTTTGCATCTAATGATATCGTAAAAACTGAATTTTTCGATATTTTGGATGAACCCAAAAAACTCCCTATCGAAATCAAAGGTCAAGCATTGGATTCCGCAGGAAAACCATTGCCAAATTTGGATGTAGTGGTTAAAGAAGGAGATCGAGTAATATCAGCTAGTAGAACAGACAAAGCAGGCGATTATGTTTTAAAAGCACCTTACGATAAAGATTTGACATTGTTATTTTCGGGAGAAAAATATCATTCTCAGGTTATGGATATCAATACCGAAAGACAAGATAAATCAAACTTTAAGAAAATTACAATTGAAACACCTGCTGCAAAAATTTACACTAAGGACGATGCCTATATAGAGGAAACTGTTTTTGATAAATCTATGGCTTTTATACAATTGGGGGATACAGCAATTACATATGAGGAAGACTCTATTGTTAGGCAAGAGTTTGAAGAGGCTATAAAAAAGGCTAAAAAGAAAAATGCCGCTGTTGTTGCATTAGCTAATGAAACTTATCCTGAAACCTTTGGATATTTATACCTTGATGGCAAAGTTGGAAGTATTGCAGGAGACAAAATGGATAGTGCAGAAGTAAAAGCCTACATTGGTAATGTTTTAATAAAGAAAATTACTACAGATAAAAAGGGTGTTTTCGAAATGGAGTTGGAATACCAAAAGGAGTATTCAATTACAGTTGAAAGAAGAGGTTATTCTCCTATGAATTTCCTTGTAAACTCTAGTATACCTGAGGATATAGCAGAGAAAGATAACACCCATAAAATGGATATCCCAATGATACCTGTAGATTTTGAGGGTTTAAACACAGCTGCCTATGAAATGCCTTTTACTAGAATTTATTATAACGTTGATGAAAATCAAACAATGGATGATGATGAGGTTTTAGCTGCATTTCAAAAAAGATTAAATACCCCTGAAAAAGATTTAATACCAAAACAACTAACTTTAAATTCTTCTGTGAAAGACTTCTCAAGAAGAACACATAAGAATCTTTCAGTTTTTGTTAAAGATGGAGAATCTATTGTAGACACTTTAGAAATTGATAGAAATGGAGATTATTCAGCATCTTTAGATTACAATAAAGTGTATAAAATTGAGTATGATGGTGATCAATTTTTTAACTCATTTTTTGAAGTAAATACAACTTTAGATGGCGCACCTAAGCCTGATACCGCTTCATTATCACCAGTTCAAGTTTTTCAAACAGATGACCAAACTATTGTTGACCCATTAATATTTCAAAACCCTGTAGCAAAAGTTGCTTATAATCCCTTAACTTCAGGTTTTGCAGAGGACCCTTTAGTAGCCACTAGTTTCTTAAAGGGTATAGAAGAAGCTCAGGTTTTAGCTGAAATAGCTTCAAAAAGATTAACTGTAAAAGGTTCTATTAAAGATATTACTTCAAAAAGACTAAAAGATGTAAAAGTTTATGTTGTTAATAATTTTGAGAAAATTGATTCTGTTGTTTCAGACAGAAGAGGTGAGTTTACAGTTCAAATGCCTTTTCAAAAAAATCTCAAATTAAAATTTGAATCTGCAGGTTTTTATGACGGTCAAGCTTCTGTTGATACTAGAATGCCGCAAGACTCAATTAAAGATTTTTCAATTGATATGTCTTTAATTACGTTAGTGCCTGAAAAAACAGCTGATATTGATGTAACAGCCTTAGGCTTGCCTGTTCAACGTATTTATTATGAATTAGCAAGTGCAGATTATATTGAAGATGATAAAGTAAACGAGCAATTTTTAACCAAACTTTGGGCTCCTAAAGTTGAAAAAGAAAGATTATTAGCTGAAGAAAAGGCTAAAAATGCTGCCCAACAATTAAAAACTTCACCTGCAATTGCTAAAGATTTAGGTACTTTAACTGCTCAAAAAATGGACGAGGCCGCTCCATTGGCAATGCCGCCACCGTTAGAATCTGATATGAGTATGTTCGATGATAAGGAGCAACAGAAAGAAAAAGAGAAAGAACAGAGTATGGCAGAAAAATCAAGTGAGGCCCAAGATTTTCTTTTGTCAATGATGGCGCCCGATACAGCAAAGCCTAAAGAATCTTTTAAGGATGCACAATTAGAGTCTGAATTACTAGAAGATATAGAATTTATTGATTTTGAATTACCAGAAATAGAGGAGGTGAATGAAAATGTACTTAAACAGCAAGAAGATGTAATGGCATTTAATGAGTTAATAGCATCTAGCTTTTTAAGAAGAGGATTCGATTTAGATTCTATTCCAATTGATAGTATTTTAAATGTTAATAGGCCTACTCGTGTTTCTTACACTACTATTGGTGTTAATAAAGACGGTATGAATCAAATTTTCGCAACTTTCCGCACCAAAATAGTTGATGGAGATTCTATTATTGATTTAATCAAACAAGAGAATTGGTTCGGATTAACAGAAGATTTTTATTTAAACTCTCAAAAGATTAACCGCAAAGAGTATAACTCTACCGCTGAAAATTATAACCTTAACTTAGAACTGAATTAATGAAAAATATTATTAAAAGCCTTTTGGTAATTATCTGTTTGTCATTTTGGCAATTGTCAAATGCGCAAGTAGTAAGTTTTGTGAAATATGGCGTTGAAAATGGACTTATTCAGTCTCAGGTTCAAGCAATAAATCAAGATGATGACGGCAGACTTTGGGTAGGAACAATATCAGGGTTATCTGTTTATGATGGGATAAAATTTGAAAATTATACTACCAGAGATAGTTTAGCAGAAAACTGGGTAACTAAAATCTTTAAATCTTCAAATGGAGATATGTGGTTCGGTCATTGGGCGGGTTCAATTACTAGATGGAGCTATAAAACCAAAGAATTTGAAAACGTAAAAATTGAAAGATTTAATCAATTTCAAACAATTTCATCCTTTGTAGAAAATACTGAAAAAAGACAAATAGTTTTTGGATCTAAAGGAAGTGGCGTTTTCATATATCATATTGATAAAAATGAGGTTACAAAGGTTGAATATGCCGAAGGTTCAGAGTCAAAAGTAGTAGTTGATTTATATCTTGACTCAAAGAATAACCTTTGGGTTTCTACCGAAAATGATGGTATTTATATTTTTAGTTTAGATGCCATAGAAAGTAATCATGTTCCATCTTTTCATCTTTCTGAAGAAAATGGACTTAGCTCTAATAAAGTTGTGGATGTAACAACCTATAACGACGAAATTTGGATTGCTACTGTTAACCAAGGTGTTGATTTAATAATGCCTAGTGATTTAGACCAACTAGTTGCAGGAACAATTTCTAAAGTTCCGGTTATTAATAAAAATGTGGATAATGATTTACCAAGTAATAATATTAGTGGGTTTTTAAATGATAAGTACGAACATTTATGGATAGGAACAACTGATAGGGGAGTTTCCTTAGTTTCTATGAAGAATGATGATTACCATCATATTGACTTCAGTACAAGAGAAGGACTTAGTTTTTATGACATAAACTGCATGTTTTGTGATAGAGAAAGAAGTGTTTGGTTAGGAACAAATGTTGGATTGAATCAATATATAAGTGATTACTTTTTGCTTTTTGATAAAACTATTGGATTGCCAAATAACATTGTGCAAGCTATAGAAAATGATGGTGAAGGAAATGTTTGGTTAGGAACAAACTCTGGAATTACACAACTTATTAATGGCTCCAATCCACAATCAGAAGATTTAAGGGTTCAACAAGTATCCGTAAAAGGATTGGAAGGGGTAGGAATTAAAGATATTCACAGAGATGTTGATGGTGCCCTTTGGATTGCGAACTCTAACGGAATGTTATTTAAAAGGAATACAAACGGAAGCTTTGAAAAAGTAAATATTGAAGGTGTTTTAAGAGATTTAATTTTATCAATTGCAGAAGATGATAACGGAAATATTTGGTTAGGTACAAGACAAGGTGTTGCCAAATTAAATAAGAAAACCTATAAACTAGATTTCTATTCAGAGCAAGATGGTTTAGGCGGTAGAAATGTTTCTAAAATAGTAAAGGATAAAAAGGGTGACCTATGGATGGCCTGCAGTGGCGGAAATTTAACCAAGTTTGATGGAGAAAATTTTCAAACTTTTGGTGAGGCCGATAGTGTAAAACCATTCATTATTTGTGTTGAAGCTGATGCGCTAGGTAATATTTATTTTGGGTCTTATACTGCAGGATTATATAAATATGATGGTAATAGTTTTAAAAACTACAATATTGAAAATAGCGGATTAAGGTCAGAAACTCCCTATGCATTAATTGCAGATGATGAAAACAATATTTGGATAGGTACTTCTTATGGTGTTGAAAAATTTGACCCTAGAGAAGAAACATTTGTTCATTATGGTAAAACTGAAGGTTTCTTAGGTCTTGAGGTAAATTATAATGCAATTGACATTGATGAAAACAACAACATTTGGTTCGGAACAATTTTAGGTGCTGTTAGATATAACCCTAATGATGATTTTGAGAATGAGGTAAAACCAATAATTAAAGTACCTGGTTTAGAAATCAATCAAGAACCTGCCGAATTCCCATTTGATAATGTTTTTAATTCTAATGATA
>Ga0222664_1000663_pt1 | contig 17063 bp, 23 predicted proteins | sample AntAcemetagen604_FD_181147 | JGI IMG/M metagenome (GOLD analysis project Ga0222664, IMG submission 181147) | Saline water microbial communities from Ace Lake, Antarctica - #604 | ecosystem: Environmental > Aquatic > Non-marine Saline and Alkaline > Saline | place: Antarctica: Ace Lake...
CATGGTAAATGATCATGCTAGAAATATCAAACTGACCACCCCTAAAAAGAAGATTAATAGAGGGAACCACTTCAAAGCTGACTACCCAAATAATGCTTTTAAGCTACACAATGAATTGAAGATGTTAAATAAGATTAAAAGTAATATCCCAGACAATGTTTTAAACGAGATCAATCCTGAGCTGATAAAACTAGCACAAGAAAGAGTTAAAAAAAAACAAGATGATCTAATTAAAAAGTCCTTCACCCAACCTAGAAATTATGGCAATTCATATCCAATTGATATTGAGAGAGTAAGGAATTTATTTAAATCTTCCGACACTTCATATAGACCAGTTCGAAACTATTATGATCCAATCAGCAGCATTGATGATGGTTCTGTAGAAGTAGAAGTATCCCGGTCCCAACCCTCTCAAAGCGAGCCTCAATTCAAAAGTAAAGTTGCAGAGAGTATTTGGAGATTAAAAAATAAAAAATGACCACCTTGTAATTCCTGGGCCCTGATTATATAATACGTATTAATTAGTAATAATTCACTTTAACCTTGGATCTATGCCCATAGGTCCAAGAGTATCTTTCTAAAATTTTTTGCTAGAATTTTATCTAAAGTAACTTTGTTGATAAATAAGGATTATAGAAGCACGGTCTGTTTTTCCCGGTTGCCTGTTGCTTTGTGGGGGTAGCCTAGTTCAGGGCACTGTCACTCAATAATAAAATTAAGTTACAGAAAATTGACATACTCTTCAAAATAATTGTAAACTCTTTTCCATTTTGTTGCTGCAGAATATTCATAGCAATCAGGTTTATAACAAATTCCAAACCTAATTTGTTTCAGACTTATTAAGTGCATTACAACTACCCCAGTATTACAACCAACACTATCGTAACATCCATTAATTTGAATTGCTGGCAAGGTTGAATCAATAGGATTCTTCATATTAGGAAAAGCACTTGTTGCAGCTTTCATAATTGTTTTTATTGTTCTCCCATTACAAGTTAAATTACCATCCATAACTTTCTCTTCTCCTAACTCACATCTAGTGTTTTCTGTCATCATGTATTTAATAACCATTTTAAAATTTGCTTGAGCCGCAGCTCTTTTCGCACTCTGAGTATACCCATTATAAGCAACCACACCTACTGCAGCTAATATTCCTATAATAGCTACTACGACTAGGAGTTCTATTAGAGTGAAGGCTTTATCTAGAGAAATGTTTCTAGAACCAAGAGTATTATATTCAAAATAATTGGGATTTTTACTCAAAACTGATCTTTACAATTAAAAGTTGAGTTTTAACAAATAATTCACATTTATTTAATATTAACTTAATTTTTTTGTAACATTTCAAGTTTAATTTTTCATTTGAAAGGAAACTTATGAAAAAATTAAAAAATACTGAATATCACAATCTATCAATTGATGAGTTTGATGAAATAAATAATCCACCACCAGAAGTTGTTGATTTTGATAAAATTCTTCAAAAAGCAATGACTAGAAGAAACTTCATGAAAGGAAGTTTTATGCTTGGCACTTCTGCATTTGTACTTGGGTCAGGACTGAATATGTTAGGGACAACTGATGCTGAGGCTTCATTTTCTGGACTTATTAATTTTAAACCAATTAAATCAGATACAACAGATGATATCACAATTCCAGAAGGATATAGCTGGGATGTTGTGGCAAAATGGGGAGATCCTTTATTTAGTAATGGTAAGTGGTTTGATCATTATACTAGAGGTACCGGTGAGAGCCAAGAACTAGCTTACGGTGATAATAATGATGGTATGGATACTTTCTATACCGAGGACGGAAAAACTATTATTGCTATAAACAATGAATATGTGAACAGATCAATAATGTTTGATAATCGAGGTTCAAAATTACCTGAGACAGAAGACGATATAAGAAAAGGTAAAGCTGGTCATGGCGTAAGTATTTTTGAAATATCAAACAATAATAGTAAATGGGAAATTGTAAAAGATTCCAAATACAATAAAAGAATAACTGCCGACTCTAGAATGGAGTTAACAGGTCCTGCTAGAGGACATACTTTATTGAAAACAATTTCAGATCCAACTGGAACTGTTTCATTGGGGACATGGAATAATTGTGGTAACGGAAAAACTCCATGGGGGACGTATTTGGCTTGTGAAGAAAACTTCAATGGTTATTTCTCTAATACAGATCCAAATGCTGATATTCCACCTGAGTTCAAAAGATATGGTATTTCAACCAAAGATTGGGGTTATGCATGGGGAAAATTTGATAATAGATTTAACTGGGATATGGAGCCGAATGAGCCGAATAGAGCCGGTTATGTTGTTGAGATAGATCCTTTAAACCCATCATCTACACCAAAAAAAAGAACTGCTTTAGGTAGGTTGAAACATGAAAACGCTGAGGTTATTCTTGGTAAAAATAACGAGGTAATTGTTTATCTTGGGGATGATGAAAGAGGAGAGTACTTATATAAGTTCGTTTCATCCAAAAAATATAATAAGAGAGGTGACAACTCTGACTTGCTAGAGGACGGCAATTTATTTGTTGCAAAATTTGGTGATAATGGAACAGGTGAGTGGTTACCTCTTACGCCAGAAACAACAGGCATGAAATCTAAAGCTGAGATTGCAATACATACAAGAATGGCTGCTTCAGCTGCTGGTGGAACTACTATGGATAGACCCGAGTGGGTTGCTGCAAATCCTCTTAAAGCAGAGGCATATGTTGCATTAACTAATAATACAAACAGAGGAAAAAAACCAAATGCCGGTGGTGATGATACTTCTATTAATGGTCCAAATCCAAGAGCGGATAATAAATATGGTCAAATTGTTAGGTGGACAGCTGATAGAAACGATCATGCCTCGTCTAAATTCAAATGGGATATATTTGCTCTTGCTGGTAATCCATCAGTACATTCAGGATTAAACGCTGGATCAAAAAATATTAATAAAGATAACATGTTTAATTCACCTGATGGTATTAAGTTTGACTCTCAGGGAGGTTTATGGATCCAAACAGATGGAAATTACTCAAATAAAGCTGATTTTGCTGAAATGGGTAATAACCAAATGTTATATGGAGATCCTAAAACTGGAGAAATCAAAAGATTTCTTGTAGGACCAAATGAATGTGAAGTAACTGGCTTAACTTGGAGTAAAGATTATAAGACAATGTTTGTTGGGATCCAACATCCAGGTGAAAAAGGTAATTCTAATTGGCCTGATGGACCTGGTACAGCTCCTCGATCAGCGTTAATTGCAATTAGAAAAAATGATGGTTCAAGAATAGGCTAATCTTTCTACCCCTTAAATACGCTTGGTAATTTTTTATCAAGCGTATTTTTTTTATAAAATAAAAACATTGCTATATGTGAAGCGTTATTAAATTTTCCAATTTTTATATAATTAAAAATTTGATTTTCAGTCACATGCAATAGTTCAATCCCACTTTCTGGTTTTGTAATTTTAACAATATTATCTGTAAAAAACTTGTAATTTTTGTATTAAGCCTGCCATGCTCTGTGTAAAAGGAAGTTATTTTTTTTAAGTCTTAATTTTGACTTATATCCAGTTTCCTCAAATAATTCTTTGTTTGCTAAAGTAATCGCTGTTTCATTTTTTTCAATTAGTTTTCAATGACTTTAACTCTCTAAAACCAACTCTAAAGGTATAACTATTAGGTTCCCTATTTAAAAAAAGGGGTATAGGGCCTCTTTAAACGAACGGAGAATGGGTTTCGAATGAGCCTCCTTTGAGAAGTAGGCTTGCGAGAGCAACAGCTCGAGCATAAGAACAAAAAAGGTTAATACTGATATTTATCCACAGCCCTAAAAGTGAGGAAAATGAATCTTTTTACAGTACCAACTAGATCTACATAGGGGCGAAAATAGTTAATGAATCTATGATTAAATTGTATTAAACTAGGCACTAGACTAGGCATTTTAGAGATAAAGCAAAGTTTGAAGTACTATGACAGAGGAAAACGCCAGTAAACTATGGAAAATGATTCAGGTAGCTGGTGATTATTTACTTGGTCAATTACCAAGTCATCCAAATCACCCAAAAGGAAGGAACCCCTACGCCCACGTTGCTATCTGTGTCAAAGAGAAGTTTGGCAACTCATATAAAGATATTCCTGATGAAAAGTTTCAAGAAGTTGTTGATTACATTAACTTTTTGAAAGAGAACCCAAGTTAAGCAAGAGAACATTTTGTTCTCACTTGGAAAATAGTCTAGTTATAGTCTAGTCTGTCCCAGATAATCCTATAACCCAGAACCACGATCCCTAAAAGTTTTTTCATTTATTTAGAATTATATCTAGCACAAATTTTGTTACCTTCTGGATCACGGACATAAGCGTAATAATTGCCATCAGTTCTTATTCCTGGTAATCCTTCATTAACGCCACCATTTTCTAATGCAATAGCATGAAAGCCATCAACTGCTTTAGTTGAATCAACCATAAATGAAATCATTGTGCCATTACCATAAGTAGCTGCTTCTTTATTATGGGGCTTTGTTACATAAAACTCTATTTGTTCAGGGCTATTATTTTGGGCATAACAAATATATTTATCTGTAGTTTTTACTTTTATAATTCCAAGATAAATAGCAACTGCATCATAGAATTTAGCAGATTTATTAAGATCATTTGATCCAACCATTACGAATGCAAAAAGTTTTTTCATAGTTAATGCTACCTTATATTAGATACAAAGTCCTAGATGTATTATAGCGGTACGCAATAACAAGTAGTCAATCCATTTTTGGTAGACCGAACATTCCTTTGCCTCTCCAAAGTACAAAAGTTAAAATTGCTTCTTTATGTGTAATCATAGAATGACTCTGCCAACTATGATGCATTTTTGTTTCATTAGGGTTTAATAAGATTTCCTCTTCTTTTGTTCGAAATATAGCATTGCCGCCTAGATTTAAATATATTTCTTCAGCCTCATGACTATGCCAATCATAATCTAATCCATTTCCCCAATAACCTAAGAAACCTCTAAGTTGAGTTGAATGAAAATGCCCCTCGGGTCCAAAAAGTTCACAATAGCCATAGCGGTTGTAAAGATCATGACCAACCTCCTCTTCTGTATAAGTTCTTTTCCAATGCATTAGATTTACATTTGCTTTAATAGCTTCAATAAGAGGATTTGTTTCTGTTGTGCCGCTAAGAGGAAAGTTTTCTACAAGTTTGGCCGCGGGTATCATTCTTGGTAGTAAATTTGAATTAACTAGATCATCGGCCCATTTAGCAAAGTTTTTTAGATCAAGATTTAACTGATAAAGATTTGATGCTTACCGTCACATTCATGGTGAAACAGAAGGTTATACTTATTGGGATTATATGAGAGGTGCTTGGCAGAAAAATAATGGATTAAGAATTGATCACTTCTTAGTATCAAATTCTTTATTAAATATAGTAAAAAATATTAATATTAATAAAGACCCCAGAGGAAAAGAGAAACCTTCAGATCACACACCTATTGAAATTGAATTAACTTAAAGATTTAATTTTATTAACAAGTTCTTCATTAATATTTCTTGGTCCTTTATCTAGTCTATTTTTATGTCTTCTTTCACCTGGAAGTCTAACGCCATCCATAGCTGTCATTTTACTAAAAAATTCATCAGCATGTTTATCCCAACCTTTACCAGAAATTTTCTCAGGTGAGATTGCTATAATAAATTCACCACCACTTGGAGGACCGCCATCATTATTATCTTTAGCAGCAGTTTCAAAGCTAAAATTTTCACCAATTAATGCACCAGCTAATAATTCAACCATCATTGCTATACTAGATCCTTTATAGCCTCCAAAAGGAAGTATAACTCCACCATCAGCAATTTCTCCTGGATCAGTTGTTTCTTTACCGTCTTTAGTTAAGCCTGTTCCAATAGGAACTTTGTGCCCTTCTCTTTTCGCAATCTGAACTTCACCCATTGCCATTGAAGCAGTTGCCATATCGTAGACAACTGGAGTTTTACCAGGTCTAGGCCAAGCAAAAGAAATTGGATTTGTGCCATATAAAGGTTTCGTAGCACCCGCTGGTGCAACGGCAGGCTTATAAGATGTACAAGCGATACCAACAAGACCTGCTTCTGCAATAGCTTCAGTTTCGGGCCAAAGAGCTGCCATGTGATGTGAATTTTTTATAGCAAGAACAGCGACACCATTTTTTTTAGCTAAATCAATAACTGCAGGTAATCCTAAACTTAAAACCATTGGTGCAACAGCATTGTTACCTAATACTTTAATAATACTTGGAGCAACATTTTCTAATTGAGGTCTTGCTTTACCATTAATTTTTTTACTTTTTAAGCCAGCCACATAAGCAGGTAATCTAAACAAACCATGAGAAACAGAACCATCTCTTTCAGCTCTCATAATAGTATCTGCTAAAATACTAGCATTTTCCTCATCACAACCATTAGCTAATAATGTTTTTTTAGCCAATTCTAAAATTTCATTTAATGTTAAGGATACTGTACTCATTTATTTTGCTTTACATTTTTTGCATAAACCAAAAAACTCTAAATTATATTTATTATATTGCATTCCAGTATCGTCTTCAAAATTAGTTAAATATTTTGAAAGTTTTGGATTATTAATTTCAGAAACATTTTCACACTTATTACATATTGAAAAAGCCGTTGCTTGTGAAATTTCACAACTTGAACTTTTACAAGCTATAAAAGCATTTCGACTTTCTACTTTATGTATTTTTCCTATTTCGATCAGCTTATCTAATGCCCTGTAAACTTGTAATGGAGCTTTAATTCCCTTTTTTTGAACATTAAATAAAATAGAATAAGCCTTAAGTGGTTCTTTAGCTTTTTCTATAAAATCAAAAATAATTTGTTGATTTTTTGATAGATTGATTTCTTTATGCATAATCAAAAGTTTAACAATAACTCATTAGTTTTTCAATTTAATCGACTGTTTTATATTTAGTAAAGATAAAATAAATAAGATCAAAGACGCTACAATTATTGAGGGTCCCGAAGAAGTATTAAACTCTAATGAAGAAAATAATCCCAAAATTACAGACAATAATCCTCCTATAACCGAGTAAATTACCATTTTTTGTGGACTGTCTGACATATTTCTAGCCATTGCAGCAGGGATAATCAACATTCCAGTAATTAATAACAAACCTACCATTTTAATTGATATGGCAATAACGGCAGCTAGTAAAATTGTAAATATAGCTTTTGATCTATCTGGATTCAAACCTTCAGCTTCAGCTAATTCATAATTAACAGTAGATGCAAATAAAGGTTTCCAAATTAATTTAAGTATAACTAAAATTATAGTACCACCACCCCATACAACAAATATATCATTAGTTGTTACAGCCAATATATCTCCAAATAATAGTCCCATGATATCAAATCTTATAAAAGTTAAAAAACCAATTACTACCAATCCAACAGCTAATGAAGAGTGAGCTAAAAGACCAAGTAAAGCATCACCAGGTAAATTAGTTTTTTTTTGAAGCTGTATTAATATTAAGGCTATTACTGATGAAATCAAAAATACTGAAAGAGCAATATTTAGATCAAATGTATATGCCATTGTAACACCCAGTAATGCTGAATGAGAAAGTGTATCACCAAAATAAGATAATCTTCTCCAAACAACAAAACATCCAAGTGGTCCTGCAACTAAGGCAATTCCAATTCCAGCCACCAATGCTCTTACAAAAAAATCATCAAACATTTAATTTTTTTTTATCCTGCCTTCATCAGAATGCTCGTGATCATGTTTATGCTCATAAACTGAAAGGATCTGAGATGCTTGTTCTCCAAATAAGGTTTTATATTCACTATTTTTTGCAACATCAATAGGTGAACCTGAACAACAAACATGGCCGTTTAAACAGACAACATGGTCTGTTGCAGTCATTACCGTATGTAAGTCATGTGAAATCAATAAAATTCCACAATTTAAAGTATCTGATATTTTTTTAATTAATGCATACAACGCTATCTCACCAGTATAATCGACACCTTGAACTGGTTCATCAAGTACTAACAGTTCTGGTTTTTTTGAAATAGCTCTAGCAAGCAAAACTCTTTGAAACTCCCCTCCAGATAAATTACCTAAATTTTTATTTTTAAGATGCATTACTCCAGTTAATGATAAAGCTTCATTAATCTGATCATCCTTAATATTTTCAGTTAAAACCATAAAGTCTTTAACTCTGAGTGGTAATGTCCAATCTATTGAAATTTTTTGAGGAACATATCCAATTTTATTAGTATTTTTTTCAATACTTCCTTCTATATTTTTATAAATACCTAATGCAATTTTGGCAGTTGTACTTTTTCCTGAACCATTGGGACCAATGAGAGTTACAATTTTACCCTTCTCAACTTGTAGAGATACATCTTCTACTAGCCATTTATTATTTTGGCGAAAACCTGCATTATTTAATTTAACTAATATATTATTATCTGAATTCATTTATCTATTGACATTTAAATGTTATATTATTACATACTGTTATATTATAACAACCATTAAAATATTTAAATTATGAAAAAACTAAAAAAAATATCATTTATTCTATCAATTTTATCATTATTAACGATCTTTACACCAGCTAATGCTGAAATAAAAGTAGTTACATCAATTAAACCTATTCATTCATTAGCGAGTTATCTTATGGATGGAGTTGGAAAACCAGATTTAATTGTAGATGGTTTTAACTCACCACATGGATTTTCTATGAAACCATCTCATGCAAAAATGTTGCAAAATGCAGATCTTATCTTTTGGATAGGTGAAGATTTAGAAAGTTTTTTAGAAAAACCATTAAGTTCAATTGCAAAAAAAGCTGAAAAAATTGAATTAATTGAAATTAAAGGTTTGAATGTATTAAAGTTTAGAGAAAGAAATATTTTTGATGAGCATGATCATGACGATCACGCTAAAAAAGAAGATGATCATGACGATCATGACGATCACGCTAAAAAAGAAGATGATCATGACGACCATGACGATCACGCTAAAAAAGAAGATGATCATGATGACCATGAAGGACATGGGCACGGTGAATACGATCCCCACGTTTGGTTAGATCCTATCAATGCAAAAGTTATTTTAAAGGAAATGACTGAGCATTTAATTGAAAATGATTCAAAAAATGTATCTACTTACAAAAGTAACTTAGATAAGGCACTTAAAGATATAGATAAACTTACTATGGATGTGATGACTGAATTAAATGAAAGTACATCATCTATTGTTTTCCATGATGCATATCAATATTTTGAAAAAAGATTTAATGTAAAAATATTGGGTGCTTTTACAGTTAATACTGACGTAATGCCTGGTGCAGAACAATTATCAGAAATTAGAGAAATAATTGAACATGATAAAGTAAAATGTATTTTCTCAGAACCTCAATTTAATCCTGATATAATAAAGGTAGTTGCTAAAGATATGAATATTAAAACTGGTGTTGTAGATCCACTTGGAGCTACTTTAAACCCAGGAAAAGATTTATATTTTGATCTAATTAGAAATATGTCTGCTTCATTTAAAGGTTGTTAATTTAAGGGATTTTATAAATTAAGATTTTAGTTTCCTCTATAATTGTAATAAATTAGTAATAAAACTTACATATAGAGGACACTATGTTTATTAAAAAATACCTTAAATGGATCAGTACTGCTTTAGTATTAACTGGAATATTATTAACTAATTTAAATATCTACCCTATTAACATCTACTTCCATGGTCTTGGAGTTATTGGTTGGACGATAGCTGGATTTATATCAAAAGATAAAGCTATATTAACAAACTTTGGATTACAGATACCATTATTTTTAATTGGGATTTATAAAATTATTTTCTAATGAAAAATATCTTATTCGTATGCACAGGTAACTCAGCTAGAAGCATAATAGCTGAAAGTATTATTAATAACGAGTTTAAAGATAAATTTAAAGCTTATAGCGCTGGAAGTAATCCCTCAGGTAAAATTAACGAAGACATCAAGGAATTTTTAGAAAAAAATAAAAACTATGATCTTTCTGAATATAGATCAAAAAATTTTGAAATCTACTTAAGTAGCGAGATTAAGATAGATCAAGTTGTAACCGTTTGCAATAATGCAAATAATGAAGTGTGCCCTATATGGCCTGAAAAAAATCAAATTATACACTGGGACATTGATGATCCTGTCTCAAAACTTAAAAATGCTAATAATGATGAAAAACAAATTATTATTAGAAGTACTTTTAATAATATCAGTACAAAAATTAAAAATTGGTTAAATGAAAAATAATAACAAAATATTTATCGGAGAGTTTATTGGTAGTTGTTTTTTAGTAATGATTATTGTTGGCTCTGGAATAATGGCTGAAAATCTCACAAATGATAATGCTTTAAGACTTACTGCAAATACGCTTGCAACTGGAGCTGGGTTATTTGTCTTAATAACGGCTTTTGCAGAAATTTCAGGCGCTCATTTTAATCCTTTTGTAAGTTTAGCAATGTATTTAACCAAAAAAATTAAAGGAAAACTTTTAATCACATACATTCCAGCTCAAATATTGGGATGCTTATTAGGTGTAATGTTGGCTAATGTATTTTTTGAACATAATATAATTGAATTATCTACAAAAAATAGAGATGGCTTTAATATATTTCTAGCAGAAATTGTAGCTACTTTTGGTCTGATATTTATTATTTTTGCAACTTTAAAAGATGGTAAAACAACAATTGCAGCATGTGTTGCAACTTATATTACTGCTGGTTATTGGTTTACTTCTTCAACGTCTTTTGCAAACCCAGCTGTAGCAATAGCAAGGACTTTTACAGAATCATTTACTGGTATTAATTATCTTAATACACCAACTTATATAATTGCAGAATTAATTGGAGCTTTATTAGCTATAGTAGTTATTAAGAAATTAATTAAGTGAATAACCTGCTGATCTAACTGTTCTAATAAGCTCTTTAACTCCAATAATATTAATATTTTGTCTAAGTCTTCTTATGTGAACATCTATTGTTCTGTTTTCAACATTGATATTTTCTGACCAAACATTTTCTAGTATTTGTTCTCTAGAATAAACTCTTTTAGGATTTTTGATAAAGAAATTTAACAGATCATATTTTTTAGGACCAAGATGGATTTCTTTCTTTTTTCTATAAACTCTACGAGTCATTCTATCAATTTTAAGATCTTCAAATTCTACAATATCAACAACAACTGATGGCTTAGATCTTCTTAATAGAGCTTTAACTCTAGCTAACAACTCAGGAAAGCTAAAAGGTTTAGTTATATAATCATCAGCACCAGAATTAAGGCCTTTAATCTTGTCCTCTTCTTCACCCTTTGCAGTTAACATTATGATTGGAATATTTTTAAATTTAATGTCCTTTTTTAAATTTTTACAGATTTCTACACCAGAGAAATCGGGCAACATCCAATCTAGTAAAACAAGGTCAGGCAATGAATTTTTTATACCCTTGATACCATCATTCCCATTATCTGAGTAAGAAACTTTATAACCTTCTTTTTCTAAATTATATTTAATTAATGTAATGATTGGCTCTTCATCTTCAACGATGTAAATATTACCACTCATTAACTTGGATCGAAATCCTTACCTTTGGGTCTAGCACCCTCAATATGTTCACCTTCTATCAGATAAAATAAAGACTCTGCAATATTAGTAATGTGGTCTCCTGCTCTTTCAATATTCTTTGTTACAAAAAGTAGATGAGTTGCCAAATCTAAATTCTTTTTATCCTGTCCTAAAAAATCAGCCACCTCATTCATTGCAGCATGAGTTAGGTCATCAACTTTTTCATCTGTTTTCCAAATTTTTATAGCAGAATCTTTTGATTTATTTAAATAAGCATCTAAAACATCTTTCAATTGTCTTTGAACCAGGTCACCCAATCTTCTTAGGCTGGAAATTAATTCAGCAGGAAGGTCGTGAGGTAAAGGCTTTATTTTTTTTGATCTAATAGATCCTTCTTTTGTCCTTAAAATATAAGCACCCTTATCTTTATCAATTGTATTAACTTTGGTGTGTTCGAAAATCTTTAGTTTTTTAGATAAAGCATATTTTGCAATACCATTAACAAACTTAAGAGGATTGATTGCAAAACCAGGTTTATAAGAAAAAGCTCCAAATTGCTCTGTACCCCCATGGCCAATTTTATCAAAGTCTTCTTTTGAATAAATCTCAGTTTCAATGCCAAATTCTTCTTTGTAAGCTGTAGCTTGCTCTTGAATATCTTTAAACTTATTTGGGTGATGGGCGACTACATAATTGCTATCCCCCGTTATATCGCAATCAATATTATATTCCTTTATAATATCTCTTGTATAATTTGAGCCTTCGACAGACTTTTTAAAGAACTTTTTAGTTTCATCAATACCGTAAATAGATTGCATCTTTTTAAAAGACATCTTGCTTGGTGGCAGACAACAAAAACCTGCATTACGAGATGAAGCCCCCCAACCTATTTTTCCAGCTTCAACTAAAATGACATCTAAATTATGATTTTCTATTAAATTAATTGCACAGGATAGACCAGTATACCCTCCTCCTATTACAACAATTTCTGAACTAATATCTTTATTAAGTTTATCTAGATTTAAATTTTCGCTTGAATGATCTTCCCAGTAACTACTAACGGGTGTGTTAAATTGATAAATATCTGAATGGTAAATATTTTTCATTATTATTTAAATATATAAATAATTGTTAGAATTATAAGGATAATAACAATCCAAATAGTAAGATTAGTTAACAGTTGTTTTAATTTAGAATTAGATTGTAGAAAGGCTGGGAGTACTAGTAAGAGTATCCCTATCATATAAACAAAGGGTATTATCTGATCTGCCATTTTATTAATGTGTTAAATTAATTTACTTAATTTAATTAAGCTAAATTAGTATTGAAAAACTCAATTGTTCTACTCCAAGCAAGATCTGCATTTTTTACATCATATCTTGGAGTTGAATCGTTATGAAAGCCATGGTTACAATCTTTATAAATATGAGCTTCATATTTTTTATTATTAGCTTTTAAAGCAGCCTCATAATCAGGCCAGCCTTTATTAATTCTTTCATCTAATTCTGCAAAATGTAGCATTAAAGGAGTTTTAATTCTTGGAACATCTTCTGCTTTTGCCTGACTGCCGTAAAAAGGAACTGAAGCTGATAGTTCGGGGTAAGCAACTGCAAGAGCATTACAAACTCCACCTCCATAACAAAAACCTACTGCACCAATTTTTTGTGTCGTCTCTTGATGATTATATAAAAATTCAAAACCATTAAAAAAATCATTTAAAAGTTTTTCTCTATCAATTTTACTTTGTAAAGCTTTGCCGTCTCCGTCATTACCTGGGTAACCGCCTAAGCTACTTAAACCATCAGGTGCTAGTGCAATGAACCCTGCTTTAGCAACTCTTCTTGCAACATCTTTAATGTATGGATTTAATCCTCTATTTTCATGAATAACTAAAACTGCAGGAGTTTTATCCGTTACTTTTGCAGGCTTTACATAATAAGCGTTGATATCCCCATTACAATTAGCACTATTATAAGTAATATAATTTGCTTTAATTTCAGGATCATTAAAGTTTACTTGCTCGGCTAATGCATAATTAGGTTTTAAACTATCAAATACACTTAAAGCGGTTACTCCAACAGCAGTGTACTTAGCAGTATTTTTTAAAAATTCTCTTTTAGTTATTTTGCCATGGGCATAATAATCATACAGTTCTAAAATTCGATGATCAAAATCTTTGGCAGTTAATCTTTTAGAGCTCATACTTAACTATAATTTAAAATTTTTGTCGCTGCTATCTATAAAAATTTACTAACAATTTCATGGTTAACAATAAGTTCTTATTTTATTAGTATTTTAAGTGCCAATAATTAGTATTTTTGTCACAACCCTATAAAGTTTATCTAAGGGGTCTTTAAAATTACCAATTAGTAACTATATGAGAATTAACATTAATAAAGGAGAATAAATGTCACTTAGAATAAACGACGAAATTCCAAATTTAAAAGTAACAACCGATCATGGTGAAATGCAATTGCATGATTATATAGGAGATAGTTGGGGAATATTGTTTTCACACCCAAAAGATTTTACCCCTGTATGTACAACTGAGTTTTCAGCAGTTGCCAAATTAAATGATGAATGGGCTAAAAGAAAAACTAAAGTAATCGGTATTTCAGTAGATTCTGCTGAAGATCATACAAAGTGGAAACTTGATATTGAAAAGTTTGGGGGTTCAAAAGCTGGATTTCCAATTATAGCAGATACAGACTTAAAAGTTGCAAAAGCTTTTGATATGTTACCAAGTGAAGCTTATTTACCAGAAGGTAGAACACCAGCAGATTCTGCAACAGTTAGAAGTGTTTTCATTGTAAATCCTGAAAAAAAACTTCAATTAGTAATGACCTATCCAATGACGATCGGTAGAAATTTTGCTGAGGTTTTAAGAGCTTTAGATGCTTTACAAAAGACTTATAAAGTGCCTCTTGCAACACCTGCAGATTGGCAAGTAGGTGAAGATGTCATTGTTGCTTTATCGTTAAATGATGATCAAGCTAAAGAAAAGTACGGTGAACTTGATAAGAAATTACCTTACTTAAGAACTGTAAAAGCTTAATATTTTAAAACAGAATTATAAAAGCTTATCTATAGGGTCGTATTAAGGTTTAATACGATCCTATAAGGACAAAAATTTTAATATATATTATCTAATAAACTTAATTCTTAAAATTAGAAACTATTTCTTTTAACTTTAATTTTTCTTTTTTTAATTTCCTTAGTTGTTCCCATGAAGAAAAGGTCCTGTCATTCATTCTCAACTTTGTTAAATGTTTTATTTCTACTTCTATTTTTTTATGTTTTTTAGTGAGATCTTTAAAGTCATTCATATTTAACACTTATAGCACATATCAAATTGAAATTATTTTAAATAAAAAAATTAAATTAATTTTGCTTTAAATATTTTTAAAAAAAATAAAAAAAACTCGCTTAAATTAATAAGTAAAAAAAACTGAATTATTTTTTGCTTTAACTTTTAGTCTGCGGTATGATCTATTTAAGTCCCGCTCTAATCCAGCTTTAAGCTGATGATCAATTATTAAATTTAACAATTTAAAGTGTCAAAATTATGTTTTTGAAATTGATGAAATTACTGTGTTTATTAGGAATCCATAGATACAAAACAATAAATATTGAGTTTGGGTTTAATCCAACAGATCGAATTACAACTCTTGAATGCAAAAATTGTAAACACTGCAAGATTAAAGCCAATGGATAAAATTTCATAAAATGAAAGATATTAGAAAAGAAGTTGAAATAAGAAGATTTATGCAATGGTCAAAAATTGTCAGAGGCAAACCCATTCAAATAAGATTATATGAATTAATATATTTAGAGCTTCTTCAGTTATGGATTAATTTAAATAAACCTCCTTTAAGAATACTAATATACGAAACTATAAATTCAGATAGTTATGATGAAAGATTTGTTAAGGGAGATATATTTCAAGACTACATTAATGAAATTTTAGAAACACCTTGTGAAGATAAATCTGGTTATTACAATCCAGACTCTAGAGAAATATTAACAAAAGTTAATATTAAAGAATTATATGACGTGAAGTTTTTAATAAAGAGTGAATTAAACACAGTAATAATGATTGATCGATACAATGCAATTTATACATTTTGCAGGTTATACGAAGAATGGTGTTTAAAAAGAAAATCCGAACAAGTAGATGATATTACAAAAAAAGAAAGATTTGACGTTACAAAAGACTTACCTATAAAAATTTCTGAACAGAGATAGATATTTACTAAATCAAACTTCAAATCTAACTGATTGATCACCTGCTCTTACAGGGTGTCCATCTTTCTTATTAACAATTGTAACCCCATGTTTTTTAAACCCACTACCAAGACTTTTTGTATAAGAGTTCCCTGAGCCTACATCTTTTGGTAATCCGAGTGAAAAAGCGTTGCCACTAAACAAAATGCTAGCAAAGATAATAGATAGAAAATTTTTCATTTATTTCTATATTGAAGATAACTTCATTTTTTTTGAATACTTTTTCTTCGGTGAATTTTTTATAACGGCTTGAGCGCAACGCATTACCCCTCTTTTTTTATCAAAAGTCATTTTGGGTTCACCATACAATTTCCATCCATTAGATATGGCTTCAGTTACACGATGACAAAATTCTGAAGTGTCATCGCTTGTAATAAATCTATAACCTTTCATGAGCCTAGACCCTACCAAACCCCTAATCAGGTGTCTAGGTGACGGAATTAGGGTTATTTAACTTTAATTCTCATTACTTGTTGCTCGTGATGGTGGGGACTGACGGTTACGCTCCGTCTACTTTTTCAATGTCAATGAAACACTCTACTATTGAGCTAAGCCCCCCCCTTGTCCACGATCCTAGATTATCCCATAGTGATACAAATTTCAAAATTATAATTTTTTTGGCCTTAGGTACTTAAACCTTCATTTGAAAAAAATGGCCCATGGCTCTATGGAACAGACATACATAGTAAACTATTAGGAGTCCCATTTGAGAGAAGGGGTGTACCCCCCTTTTTTAAAAGTTGGAAATTCCATTTTTTTTATAGTGCCCTATTTTTATCTGTCTTGCAGATCGAGCGAAGCCTCTACAGAGGCTGAGCTCATAATGACTCGTGACAGTTGTAATTGGACTCTAAAATCTCCAAAACTATACTCTAAAAACACCACAAAAGACTCATGTTTTTACTTTTATAAATCTATTTTCATTGGGACAAAAACTTCAGCAAACGCTGCTAAATGGAGTCTGAGTTGTGCAACTGGTTATACATTGGTTGAACTGAATCTATTGTCGTGCTAGAATTATTGGAGTTAAAGGTTAATTAGTTGTGACTTCTTTAATGTCAATGCAGTACTCTACTATTGAGCTACAGTCCCTTTGAATTTTAACTTTCTAAAAAGCTTTTTAACTGTTTGGATCTGCTTGGGTGTTTTAATTTTCTTAAAGCTTTA
>Ga0222664_1000668_pt1 | contig 16932 bp, 12 predicted proteins | sample AntAcemetagen604_FD_181147 | JGI IMG/M metagenome (GOLD analysis project Ga0222664, IMG submission 181147) | Saline water microbial communities from Ace Lake, Antarctica - #604 | ecosystem: Environmental > Aquatic > Non-marine Saline and Alkaline > Saline | place: Antarctica: Ace Lake...
CAGGCTTATATATTTTAGAGCCTTTTCTGCTAGAACAAATTCCACCAAATAAGTTTTATCATATTACCAATTTAATTGAGCAAATTAGGTTGAGAAACGGGAGGGTTGGTGTTTTCCCTGTAAGTGAAAAAAGTTGGATGGATATAGGTGTTTGGGAAGAGTATGATAAGACCCAACAATTATTTAAAGAGCGATTTTCATCTAAAAAATCTTAGCCTAAAAATTTCTTTAATTTCTCTTTCATTAAATTTCTTAAATCTTCTGAAATTGGTAAATAATAAATACCAATTAAAAAGGCAACACTCACAATTGTCGATTTAATAACAATGCTTACAATAGCACTTGAAAAACTAGGAATATTTATTCCTAATAAAAATAAGAATGCTAAAAACAGAATAGCAAAAAAGGTATTAATAGTAATAGGATTGAATTTAAACTTAAATAGAAGAAAACCTGATAATGCTAGGTTAAACAAAACAACCGAAAGTAAAGTGGCGAACGCAGCACCGTTAATACCATAAAGTGGAATCAAAATATAATTAGTAGCAAAAGTTGCCACAGATAAAATCAAGGTTGCAATAAATGTAAACCAGTAGTATTTTGAAGTCATTAATATCTCACCATTATTTCCCATTAACATGCTAAACAGTTTACTCATACCAATAAAAAGCACTACATAAATTCCCTCTTTAAAGGAGTCTCCTTGTGGCATAAGGGTAAATAAGTCGGGTAAACAAATCCAAATACCAATAAAGATAAAACCGCCTAAAATTATGTTTGTTAAAGATGATTTTTGATAGATACTTTTAATATCCTCTTGTTTTCCCTCTTCCCATTTTTTTGCTATTACAGCCGCTGAAATTCTTGAAATTGCTCTTTTCGGAATTTCAACTACTTGCCCAATAATGTAAACAACCGAGTAAATACCTGTATCTGCCAAACCTAAAAAAGCGCCCACCATCATAATATCTAAATTCTGAACAATGATTTGACCAGAATTGGATAACATTACAAATGTGCCATATTTAAATAATTCGGTTTGGGTAGCTTTATTGCTATAAAATGATTTAGTAAATGAAAATTTAAAGTTTTTTTGGATTGCTAAGTAAATTACCAAAAGGAAGGTAACCGAAAAATAAAAACCAACAATTAGGTTAATTGCCATTTCGAAAGAAACCCAATTAAAAAAGTAGGCAAAAAGACCAATTGGAATGATTAACCTTAAATAAGCTTCCTTTAAAAATGCAGGAAAAACAGTTTTAAAGTTAGATGAAGAGTAACCTAGAAGAACCCTGTAATAAGAAATAAAAATGATCAGTAAAAAAAACTGAAAAAAGTAGTTTGCAATAAGAGGTGATTGTTCGGCATAAATTGAAATAAAGAACTCTTTAAATAAAAAGAATAACAACAAAAAGATGACGTATCCAACTGCAGGTAAAAGCAATAAATATCCAAGAAAGTCCTTTTTATCTTTAAGTGATTTTTCAAAAAAAGGGTAGTACTTTATTGAAATATTTGGACCACCTAATGGAACAAAAGATGCGAAAAAAGTAGAAAGAGAAAGTAGTAATTTTAGTAGCCCAATTTGCTCTAAACTAAGGCAATAAGGGTAAATAAAAATTAAATTTATGTAGCCTAAAACTACCCCAATAAAAAAGACAATGCTTGTACCAATTGATTCTCTTTTAATGAGGCTCATTCTGAATTAGGCTTTTTTTCTAAGCTCAATAAAAACTGTACCAACTACAACTAGAATAATTAGTACAGAAGAAGCCAAAGAAATTTGATTTCCTAAGAAGTAGGATTTTGGCTCAAATTTAAACTCGATAGTATGATTTCCATCAGGTATTTTCATTCCTCTTAAAACGTAATTGACTCTAATATGCGATTTTTCAATTAGTTCACCATCAATGTAAACTTTCCAATCATCTGATTTTGAGCCTTTATAATAGATTTCAGAAAAAACAGCAAACTTTTCTCCACCAGAAACTTTACTGTCATAAATCAAATGGTTTGGCTCGTAAGAGGTTAACAAAATACTAGAACCTGAAGGGTTTGAAGGCGAATAATCCGATATATAATCTGAAAATCTTTTATCAATTATTGCTGTAGTTTTAGGCTCAAAATCGTTTAAAGCTTCTATTTCTTCATCAGCGTTTTCAACCATTTTAAAATCACTAACAAACCAAGCGTTGCCTAGCGCTTCAGTATTTTGTTGTACTGCAGGTTGGTTAGTTTGCCTATTAGGGAAAATAAAATATTTGGTATTTAGCATGTTTAATACCTTTTGATTATTTCTACTTAAATGTCTTTCAATTAAATCTTGGTATCGTTGCAATTTTGCTGCATGGTAACCACCTACCGACTTGTGAAATCTTGAAGTAAACGAGTCGTTAAACGGACTTCCAGTTACATCAAATACTCTGTACGAAATTTGAGGGTCTTGTTTTATCTGTAAATCTACTTGGCGTGGATTAAACTGCTGGTCATATTTTGATTTACTAACAAAATCTTCATTGTTGAGGTATCTTTTGTCAACCATCCATAAATCAATGGTTACCAATAACCCCAATCCAACAAATAAATACTCTTTTTTTAACTTGCCTTTTGCATAACCAAAAACAACTGCAAATGATAATAGAATAAAAATTATAGACCTAAAAGCATCAGATTTTAGCATATCTGCCCTATCGGCTTGCAAAGCATCAATAGGCCATCCAACATTTTTTAATTGGGCATCTTGTCCTCCATTAAAGTCATAAGCTCCTGCTCCTAAAATTCCAAATACAAAGGTTATTCCAGCTGTTATTGCTAAAGCATATAAAGCTGGCTTTACCAGAGCTTTTTTATCATCTAAAAACTTTTCGATTCCCAAAAATGCTACTAAAGGAAAGGTTACTCCAAGCAGCGCCAACACCATTGATGGGGTTCTGAATTTATCATACATTGGCATGTAATAGAAAAATAAATCTGAAAAGAACTCAAAGTTTTTTCCCCACGAAAGCATAATAACAACAACAGAAGTTATAAGTGCCCAAATTTTAATAGGTCCTTTTAACAAAAACAATCCTAATACAAATAAGAAAATTAATGCGGCTCCCTGATAAATTGGACCAGCAGTAAATGGTTGTGTTCCCCAATAAGTTGGAATAGAACCTAAAAACTTTTCGGGGATACCTTTTTTAGCCAAATTGGAAGTTTTGGATAGGCTTTCGGTTGATGCACCTCCCATAAAGTTAGGAATTAAAAGCGTTAAAGTTTCTAGTTTACCATAACTCCATCTCATGGCGTAATCTTTATCTAAACCTTGATTTCTTTCTTTTTCAGGCTCGGTTAATTCAGTTTTGCCGCCTCTTATTGTTTCTGCTGAATATTCATAGGTAGTCCAAAGTCTTGAAAGGTTGGGGCCAACTGCCAAAACACCCGCTAATACAAGCACAGCTGAACGTTTAAAGAAATCTGGTAATTCCTTGTTTTTTAGTTTATTGTAAAATTCAATTAAACCAAACAGTACAATAATTAAAATTAAATAATAGGTTATTTGAAAATGGTTTGCACCCAATTGTAGGGCAGTAGCAACAGCGGTTATAGAAAACCCTGCCAGCAAACTCCTTCTATAACCGGCAAAAACACCTGCTAAAACTCCTGGGGCATAGGCCAAAGCATTTATTTTTGAGTTGTGCCCCGCATCTATACTAATAACATTTCCAGAGGAAAAAGCAAAGGTAATTGCCCCAATTATTGCCAACCAAGGGTTTACACCTAATACAATGAGCATTAAATAGCAGTTTATCATCATTAAAAAGAAAAGACCAGAAGTTTCAGGTAAGTTGCTTCTAACCAGGCTATTAATATTCTGAATTAAATTCCCATAATGCTTAATATTTATTTGAAATGCAGGCATTCCAGAAAACATAGTGCCTAACCAAAGCGGCTCCTCACCTGTATCTTTTCTGAAATTTACTATTTCGAATGATTTACTTTCACCTTGGATAATATCATCTTGTCTTAAAATTTTGCCCGAAAGAGCAGGACTTAAATAGGCAAGAGGTAAAACAAGAAAAATTACTAAAGCAATTAAATGTGGTTTAAGAACCTCAAAAGTTATGTTTTTAAACATGCTGATTTTGTTTGAAACGAAAGTAGTATTTATACATCAAAATAAGAGTGGGGTACATAAACACACCACCTTTTTTATCAAATGAATGCGAAATAATTTAAAATATATCAAGTTTAACCTAATTGATGAAAAATTATTTTATTGCAACCCTATTAGTTGCTCAATTTTAACAACTTTTGCCATATGGCCTTTCCTAATGTAATTATTGCTGGTGCCCCTAAAAGTGGAACAAGTTCTTTGTTTTTTTGGCTTGCTGCGCATCCTGATGTTTGTGGGTCTAGGATAAAAGAAACCTATTTTTTACACGATAAAATTTCTAAACACAATCAAACTCTAAACTATATTTCTAATGGATTTGAAGCTTATGAAAAGTGTTTTCCAGATTTTAATGGAGAAAAAATAATTATTGAAGCAACTGCACCTTATATATACCAAGAAACCCCTTTAAAGGTGATTCCAAGATTGCCTGAAAAACCTAAGATTATTTTTATTTTACGAAATCCAGCTGAAAGAATTTATTCTCATTTTAAATTCAATAAATATAGGATGAATAATATGCCTAAAGCAATGAATTTTGAAGAGTATATTAAGGTTAGGGGCAAAGGTTTAAATATGGAAGATTATATAGACCATAGTAATTATGACAAATACATCAATAAATATATTGATGTTGTTGGGTTAGAAAATGTAAAGGTTTATTTGTTTGAAGATTTAGTTTCTGATAAGGTTAAGTTTATGAAAATGGTAGCGCTTGATCTTGGTTTGGATGATACTTTTTATAACAATTTTGACTTTTTTAAGCGAAACGAAACAGTAAATATTAAAAGAAAGTGGTTACATGATTTGGGCTTAAAACTTGAACCTTGGTTTCCCCAAATATTGCAGGAAAAGGTTTTTATCCCATTATATTTAAAATTAAACGGCTCAAAAGTTCCTCAAAAAACAAGCGAAGAAAAGGTAGAAATTAAAAAATTAAAAAATTTCTTCACACCTTATAACGAAAGTTTAAAACAAAAATTCCCATATTTAAATATCGAAATTTGGAATGATTAAACAGCTCATTCTAAAATATAAAAGCTTTCACCTTCCTTTTCATATTGTAATGTTAAGGGTAATTAATAAATTAATTGAAAATATTAATAGAAGTAAAGCCATTAAAGCTGTAAAAGGTAAAACCTATCTTCAAATTGATTCAATTCCAAATCTTAAATCAGGTCCTTTTTACAATTTAGAAATTGATGTTTCTGAATTAAAAGACAAGGAAATACTTTATTTAAATACACAATACCTAAATCATAATTTTGATTACTTAGGATCTGGATGGGTTAATTTGAATATTAATAAGGAATTAAAATCCAATGATTACTCAAAAATAGATTGGCAAAGAGATTTTAGAAATGGTTTTTCGTTTAATGCAAATGAGACTTTCTTGGAATTGAAAATCCCAAAAGGAGCTGATGTAAAAGTGCCATGGGAATTAAGTCGATTACAATTTTTACCAAGATTGGCTATTTTTTCAATTGCAAAAAAGGAGCTTCAATTACAAAACCTTCTGGAATTCAAAAATATCCTTTATGACTTTGCTGATTCAAATCCTCTTGGTTATGGAATCAATTGGGTTTCGCCAATGGATGTAGCAATTAGAATTGCAAATATTGGATTGACCTATGACATTTTTTTAGCTCAAGAAAAATCACTGAATGATGATAAAAGGTTAAAGGCAACGATTTCTAAATTGATTTATGAAGGCGCTAAATTTATTTTTAATAACCTCGAAATCAAACAAGGAAGAACGGGTAATCACTACATTTTTAACCTAACTGGGCTTTTGGCTGCTTGTAATTACTTGGTTGAGAATAAAGAAATAGAGGCATGGTATCATTTTGCAAAAGCTGAATTGAACAAAGAGCTTAAAAAGCAATTTTATAAAGATGGCTTTAATGCAGAAGCCTCAAGTGCGTACCACTTTTTTACCTCAGAAGCAGTTTTTGTAGCAACATCTTATTTAAAGCCAAATGACCAAAATGCCTTTTTTAAGGAAAATAAAAACTTAATTAATTCGATAATTCAAGCTAGTTTAAAAATTACCAAACCTAATGGTACAATTCCTCAAATTGGAGATAATGATAGCGGAAAACTATTTTGGCTAACTCCTCAAGGAGAATTTAAAAGCACACAAAACTTAAAAGAAAATTATCTCCAACTAATAAATTGGGAAACAGAGAAAGGTGAGGAGTTTGACGAAAACCATCTAAATCAAAGTAATTATTTCGGAATGATAGATGGGCTTTCAGGAATATCTATGTTTACAAACAATATTTCGAAGTTAGAAAAAAGCTTGTTTTCAAAAACCACAGAATTTTCTAAAAACGCAACCTCCCATCAGTTTTTTAATAAATCTTTTAAAGGTCTTATTTTTTCCGAAAAAACTGTTTTCAAATTTTCTGATTACACAAAAACAGAAATCAACACCAATAGTAATTGGGATTTATTTTTAGAAACAGGTTTAGCAATTTTTAAAACTGAGAACTTGTATTTGGTTTTTAATTTTTCTTCTGATAAAAAGAAAAACCACGGTTGGAGGCATAAGCACAATGATATTTTGGGGGTAGAGCTATCAATTGACCAAAACGATATTTTAAAAGACCCTGGAAGTTATGTTTATACCTCTGATATTTCAAAACGCAATTATTTCAGGTCAACAGAAGTCCATAATGTGCCTTTAATAAAAAACATTGAGCAAAACCGTTTTTTAAAAGATAGAACGGGTGTTTTTAACATGATTCGAGATTCAAAAACAGAACTTTTAGAGTTTTCTGAAAAAAGAATTTCAGCTCTGCTCCAAACACAAGGAAAAACTTTTAAGCGGGTTGTAGAAATAAATAAAGAAGGTGTTTTGGTTACCGATTTTTGTAGTCATAAGTTTGTACAGAACTTTAATAATTCAAAATATTTTTCACCAGGTTATGGGAAACTCGTGAAAAATTCAAATCAAAATTTTTGAAAAAGCTATTAATCATAACATATTATTGGCCCCCAATGGGCGGAGGTGGTGTTCAACGTTGGTTAAAGCATGTTAAATACATTAGAGAATTTGGTTGGGAACCTGTAATCTTTACAGCACAAAACCCCGAAACCGGATTGTATGATGAAAGTTTATTAACTGATATTCCTGTTGGAGTTGAAACCATTAAAGGTGAAATTTTCGAACCATACAATTTTTACAAAATGTTGTTGGGGAAAAAGAAAAATGAGAAAGTTTACTCAGGATTTATTCAAGACAAAAAGCCATCTTTTACCCAAAAACTCTCAATGTGGATAAGGAGTAATGTATTTATTCCTGATGCTAGAATGTTTTGGATAAAACCTTCCATTAAGCTACTTTCTAAATACTTAAAAAACAACCCAGTTGATGCTATGGTTTCAACAGGACCGCCCCATACCACGCATCTAATAGCGCTTGGTTTAAAAAATAAATTTAAACTGAAATGGTTGGCAGATTTTAGGGACCCTTGGACACAAATCGATTATTTTCATCAGTTAGACTTAACGAATTGGGCCGAAAAAAGGCATAAATCATTAGAACAAAAAGTAATTCAAGCAGCAGATAAATGTGTAACAGTTTCTTGGAGTTGGGGAAGTGATTTTGAAAAACTTTCTGGAAAGAAATTTGAAATTGTAACCAATGGATTTGACCCTGATGATTTTAAAGAAAGAGAAATTTTTAAGTTATCTGAAAAGTTTAGTATTACCCATATTGGATCTTTAAATGCCGATAGAAATCCGTTTAGTTTTTGGCAAGCTTTGGCTGAAATAATTACTGAAATTCCGGAGTTTGGTAATCACTTAGAAGTAATTCAACTTGGCCCGACAGATAATCAAGTAATGGAGTCTGTAAAAGAAAACAAGCTCGAAAAAAATTACAAACAACTAAAAGGATTACCTCACAAGCAGGCCTTAGAGTTGATGATGCAATCGCAAGTTTTGTTGCTTCCCTTAAACGATACTCCAAATATTGGAGGTGTTGTTCCCGGAAAACTTTATGAATATTTGGGAGCAAACAGACCCATTATAGCAATCGGTAAACCTGAAGCCGATTCAGGTAAAATCTTAAAGATGACTAATGCAGGAAAAATTTCTGATTTTAAAGATATTGAAGGAGCAAAAGCATCTATAATTGAATATTACGATGCTTTTTTAAAAGGAACCTTAAATGCTAATACCAAAAATATTGAGCAGTTTTCAAGAAAAAATGGTATCCAAAATATTTTAAAAATTATTGAATCAATCTAATTTATTTAGTTTGCAAAAAGATTTTAATAAAAATGAAAATTTCCATCATAATAGGTACACGTCCAAATTTTATAAAGGTTACTCAATTTAAAAAACACGCCGCTCAATTTGGGCATGAAGTAAAAATTATTCATACAGGTCAGCATTATGACAAGAATATGTCAACTGTTTTTTTTGAGCAGTTTGGTCTTGTTCCAGATCGTTTTTTTCAATTAAAAAGCAAAAAACAATTGCAACAAGTTGGAGAAATTATGGCCAATCTTGAATTGGAGTTTACAGAAAATAGACCCGATTTGGTTTTGGTGCCAGGCGACGTAAACTCCACTTTCGCAGGTGCTTACGTTGCAAATAGAATGGGATTAAAAATAGGACATATCGAAAGTGGTTTGCGCTCATTTGACCGCGAAATGCCCGAAGAAATTAATAGAATTCTTACAGATGAGATAACAGATATTTACTTTATTACTGAAAAAAGCGGAGTAGAGAATTTAACCAAAGAAGGAAAAGATTCTAAAAAAATTCAGTTTGTAGGCAATACTATGATTGATACTTTAGTAGCCTTTGAAGAAAAAATTGAAGCATGCTCTGTGGTTCAAGATTATAATTTAAAACAAGATGATTTCTTTTTGGTTACAATACACAGGCCTTCAAATGTGGATAACGAAGAAGGTTTGAGTAAAGTAAACAGTATTTTAAAACATATATCTAAATCGCGAAAAGTTATTTTTCCAATACACCCTCGAACTAAAAAAATGATGTTGGAGTATGGTTTATTTAAAGATTTAGACTCTTCAGAAAATATAATTTTCTCAGAACCTATGGATTATTTTCAATTTCAAAAATTAATTAAAAGTTGTAAAGCAATTATTACTGATAGTGGAGGGATACAAGAGGAAGCAACATTCAGACAAAAGCCTTGTATTACTTTAAGAAATAATACGGAAAGACCCATTACTACAGAAATTGGCTCAAACGTGCTTTGTAAACTTTCAATTGAAGAAGTTTCAGGTCATATTGACGAAATTGAAGCAGGAAATTGGAAAAAGGGCGAAGTGCCAAAATTTTGGGATGGTGCAGCCACTCAAAGAATTTTCGAAGCCATTAACAAAGTACTGATAGATTGATAAACCGTTTTTTCCACATCTTTTGGTTAACTATCAAAAGCGAAAAGTCAGCGTTTTTATGTAATGCTCTGTTGGTTAGTTGTTTAATCTCTTTTTGAGTAGGTTTGCAAATAATATTAAAAAACGATTAACTTTTCTTTATTTGTCCTCATTTCATTGCCTTTTTCTATTTTTATCGCCTATTAAAAATCTATGCGATTTTATAAACTAATTATTCTCCTACTTCTTTTAATCTCTCCTGCGTTTTTACATGCCCAGTTTTTTAGTTGGACACATGGAGGAGGTGCTTCTGCAAATGATAATTTAACTTCAGTTTCTTCCAATCAAAATGGAAGCATTTATTTCTGCGGTAATTCTGAATTCGCTTCAGATTTTGTCTTTTTTCAAAATGACTCTTTTCAAATTGTCGGAGGTCAAGATGCCTTCATTGCTAAAACTAGTAGGGCGGGAGATGAGAAATTTTTTATATCAATAGGTAGTAGTGATTTTGAGTCGGCAAATGCTATCCAATCTGACCAATCAGGAAATTTATTTATTGGTGGAGGAATTGAAGGAGCTACATTTTTTGGTGCAAATCAATCAACAAACACAGGGAAAAGTTTTTACTTGGCTAGTTTTGATACACTAGGAGGAAATAATTGGGTGTTTACAACTGATAGTACTTTCTCAAATAGCCAAGCTGAAATAACCTCAATTACTGAATCAGGTTCTAATGTTATTGCAGGAGGATTCTTTTATGATTCATTAAAAATAGGAAGTAACATTATTTCATCAAACATTTCAGGTGTTAAAACGCCAATGGTAATTAGCTTAACCAAATCAGGTAATTTAAATTGGATTAAAATTTTTCAAGTTGGAAATAGTTCAAACCTAAATGCAATAGCCTCTGATGCAGGTGGAAATATTTATGTTGGAGGGAATTTTAGAAACACATTGCAAATTGACGCTCAGATTCTAAATTCCGCTGGTAAAACAGATTTATATCTCACTAAATTAAATGGATTAACTGGAAATCTCCTTTGGGCTAAAAGGGCAGGTAATACTGAACATGAAACTATTAATACAATTTCAGTAAAAGGAAATAAATTGGTTTATGGCGGCTTTTTTAATTTGGGATTAAACCTGGATGGGTTTTCAATTTCCTCTTCCTTAAGTGTAAGTGCCTTTTATGCCATGGCAAATTTAAATGGCTCTACTCAAGTTTTACAAAAAATAGGAGGAGCCACAACTGATGAAGTTTTAACTCTTGGTATTTCTGATGATTTTAAAGTTGCAGTTGCAGGGTATGTTGGCGAGAATCCGATTATAAAAGGAAAATCTTATGTAAATTTTAAACAAACAGGTTTTATTTTATTGGTTGATACTAACAATAATTTAATAAAAAGAAGAGTTTTTGATGTAAATTCTAATCAAGAAGTTACATCGGTAAGCTTTATAGATAATGATGAAATTGCAGTTGGAGGGAATTTTATCGGAACAACAGCATTTGAGCCTTATGGAGCTTTAATGACAAATGGCAAAAAAGATTTCTTCATTACCAAAATGAGAGATTGTGTTGGAAATGTTCCTGCCCCTATTTCATATGCTACAAACGATACACTTTGCAAAGGTGATTCGGTAATTTTTGCTTCATCAAACGCCAATAATAAAACTTATAAATGGCTAAGAAATAATGCAGTATTAACTGGTGAAACTAATACTTCATTAAAGGTTGGTATTTCAGGTAACTATAAAGTCATTGTAAATTTTGATGGATGTGAAGATACTTCGAAGGCTTTAAGAGCCTCATTTTTACCTCAACCTACTGTTTCTATTGATGCATTTCCAACAACTTGCGATAACCAAGATTCTATAATTCTTACACAAGGTAAACCAGCAGGTGGCGTTTACTCAGGAATTGGAGTCAACAATGGAAAATTTGACCCAAAAGTTACCTCTAGTGGTGCAGTTCCAATTACATACACATTTGTAAATTCATTTGGTTGCGTTGATTCTTCTGTTAGGAATTTATTTGTTGGTGCAAAACCCAATGTAAATTTCCCTAATTTATCTGCCCTATGTTCTTTTGATACACTTTTAAAATTGAGTAATGCAATTCCTAAAGGAGGTATCTATTCAGGAATTGGAGTTGTAAATAATACATTTAATTCGGCTATAGGATTCGGTTTACACAATTTGGCTTATACCTATACCAATGGCTCAGGTTGTTCTTCAACTGATTCAGCAACAATTTTTGTAGATTCACTTCCTTATATTTCACTAGAGAATATTGGCAGAGTTTGTATTTTTAATGGAACTGTTACTTTAGAAAATGGATTTCCATTGGGAGGAATATATACGGGGCCAGCAATAACCGGTAATCAATTTGACCCAACTCAAACTGGCTTAGGTACATTTTTTCATACTTATACTGTTACTGCTCCATCTGGGTGTACAAACTCAAGAACTGCGACAATAAAAGTTGAAGATGCTCCTAAACCGATATTGCCAGATAGTGCATTTTTATGTTACAGAAATCAGTTAGAATTAACTACCATAGATACTATTTATCCTTTTTATTTTTGGGGCAAAGGCGGTGATTTACCAACTGGGGTTTTTGGTCCTGGTGAATTAGAATTGGGAGGGCAATTTTTAAAAGTTGTTGTAACCGATGACTTAGGTTGTCAGGGAACTGATTCTACTTTTGTTTTGGTGGATTACTGTCAAACCTTATCAGTTTATCCTAACCCAAGTACAGGGTCGTTAAACGTTTCTTTTAACACTTTAGAATCAGGAGAAGCAAGATTGTGGTTAATTAGTGCTTCAGGCCAAAAAATGATTGATAAAACGATTAGCTATAATGTGGGTGAGAATATTTATTACTACGAAGATTTTTCAGCTTATTCTGGTGTTTACACCTTAGTTATTTTATTTGATGATCATTATTTGCATCAGCAAATATCATTGATTAACCAGTTTTAAAGTTTGATTTTTTGCTTTGGCTCTTGCTAAACTTGCATTCAGTTCAAAACCGAAAATTAGCACCAAACTGTTAAAGTAAATCCATAACATTATTACCATTAGTGTTCCTATAGAGCCGTAAAACTTATTATAGGTTCCAAAATGATTTACATAGTAGGCAAACCCAAGTGAAAATAATATTATTAGTAATGAAGCAACTGTAGAGCCTACAGAAAAGAACTTCCATTTGGTTTCGCCAACAGGCCCCAAGAAATAAATAAATGAAACCGAAAAGTAGAAAAAGCCCAACGTAATTATCCACCTACCTATATCTAACAACCAAAGGGTAATTAGGCCTGAAACCCATTGTTTATCAGTAATTAAATCAATAATTAATTGCGAGAATATGATTAAAACTGATGAAATTATCATTAAAAATAAAAGGATAAACATTAAGGATATTGCAATAGCCCATTGCTGAAAAAAATTCCTTTTCTTCTTTGTTAAAACAGATTGATTAAACATTTCGAGCATTGTATTTATTCCATTACTTGAGAAAATAACCATCATTAAAAATCCAAAAGAAAGTAAACTACCTCTTTGATTGTTAGCCAAATCGATTATAGTTTCTTTAGATAATTCATAAGCACTGTTAGGCAATAGTGAGTCTAATTGGTCTAAAATTAAAACATCAATATTTTCAACTGGAAGAAAAGGAATGAGGGAGAAAATAAAAATAATTGCAGGAAACAATGCTAAAAAAAAACTGAATGCCATCGCAGAAGCTCTAGATGGCAATGCTCCATCAATCATTGCCCTGCCAAAAAATTTTCCAACTTTATAAATAGAAAGACCTTCGAAACCTGGTAATATTATTTTATTACCTATTGAAATTGTTTTCTTTAAAAAGGTTAAGGATAATAACCGCATTAAAAAGTTGCTTTTAAACTTAAATCTAAACTTTTTATTTGATGAGTTAATGCACCTACAGAAATAAAATCAACACCGCATTCAGCGTAAGATTTAATGGTTTCTATAGTTATTCCACCCGATGATTCTATTTCATATTTTCCATTAATTAATGAAACGGCCTCTAGAGTTTCTTCAAATGAAAAATTATCTAGCATGATCCTATTTCCCAAGCCTGTAGCCATTATTTGTTTTACCTCATCAATATTTCTAGCTTCTATTTCTACTTTTAAACCTCTTTTCGTTTTAAGTAAATATTCATAAGTTTTGGTAAGGGCTTTTTCAATTCCTCCTGCAAAATCAATATGATTGTCTTTTATCATAATTAAATCGTACAAACCAAATCTATGATTTTCCCCACCACCAATTTTTACTGCCATTTTTTCAAAAAACCGTAAGCCAGGTGTGGTTTTTCGCGTGTCTAAAACTTTTGCTTTAGTATGGTTAATTATTTTGGCGTACACATTTGTTTGTGATGCAATTCCACTCATACGCTGCATAAAATTTAGCGCTAACCTTTCGGCCCTCAGAATATTTTGGGCATTTCCAGAAACTGTAAAAGCAATATCTCCAATTTTTATTGAGTTTCCATCTTTTAATAATTGTGAAAAAGAAATGGAAGGATCAATTTTATTGAAAATAATTTTAGCAATTTCAATTCCAGCTAAAATGCCATTTTCTTTTACCAATAATTTCGCTTCTCCTTTGGCATTAGATGGAATACAACTTAAAGATGTATGGTCACCATCTCCTAAATCTTCTGAAATAGTAATATCTATTAATTTTTTGGCTTCTTCAGTCAAAGTCATTTCTTTTCAATAATTAATTCTTCAATTATTTCTGTTGCATTTTTTGTAGTGTAATAGTAGGTTATTGAATATGCTCCCTCTTTACAAAATAATTCACCCATTGCATATTGAAGTCCTGAATCTGATTCACCATCATGTATTATTCTAAAGTTCTCTACTTCGCATAATTCGAATAACTCTTTAAGCTTATTGGTAACTTCTAGACTAGAAGCTTGAGATTCATCGCCCAGCCAATTTAAACGAACAATATTTCCGAGATATTTTGATGATTCAACATAGTTACCTGCGCGAAAAGCGCTTGATATTTGAGAAGAGCAAAAAAAAGGGAAGACAATAGCGATAATAAAAATTAACTTTTTCATTTTTTTAATTAAGGTTCGACAAATTTAACTATAACTTATTGTGCAATTTTGAAGCCATGAAAATTGAATTGTGGACTATCGGTAAATCTTTTTTTTCGTTTGTAGATGAGGGAGAAAAGGAGTTTTCAAAAAGAATGGCAAAGTATACTCAATTTGAATCTAAAACCTTTACCGTAAAACTTAAAAGCAATGACCCTCAGCATATAAAAAAGGAGGAAGCCGATAAAATTTTTCAAAAATTACAACCAAATGATATTTTATGGCTTCTTGACGAAAACGGTATTTCCTGTAAATCAAGAAAATTTGCTAAACTTTTGCAAAACCAAATGATGGTAGGAGTTTCGAAAAGATTTATTTTTTTAGTTGGTGGAGCTTATGGGTTTGATGAGTCTTTAAAAGAAAGAGCAAACCAAATGTTGTCGCTTTCTCCAATGACTTTTTCTCATCAATTAATTAGGATAATTTTTTTAGAGCAGCTTTACAGGGCATTTACAATTATTAATAATGAACCCTATCACAACGATTAACCAAATACACCTGATTTTATAAGCTTTTTTAGTCCTTCCTCTAATGTTAGTAAATCGCGATTTAAAACAGTTTTCATTTTGCTAATATCGGGTTGTCTTCTACTCATATCTCCTTCACTTAAAGGCGGTAAAAAAACAATTTTAGATTTTGAGTTTGTTAAGTTTATGATAAGCTCAGCCAATTCTTTAACTGTAAAAAGTACGTCATTTCCTACGTTTATAACATCGTTTACAAAAAGATTTTTTTCAAATATTTTAATACAGGCATCAATATTATCATCAACATAACAAAATGTTCTTGTTTGACTTCCATCACCATAAATTGTAATGTCGTGATTGGTTAATGCAGCCCTCAAAAACTTTGATATTACAAAATCTGTACTTTGTTTCGGACCATATGTATTGAAAAATCTAAAGATGGTATAGTCTAAATCAAATTCTACAGAATAACTTTTACAAAAAGCCTCGCCTACATTTTTTACGATAGCATAAGGTAACCTTGAGTTTAGTGGAGTAGTGTGTTCGTTTTGCGGTAACTCAACAGGTTCTCCATAAACCTCAGATGAGGAAGAGTAAAAAATTCTTTTAACTCCAGTATTTTTTGATAAATCTAAAATATTTTTAATCCCTTGAATATCATCTAATACCATTACAGGATTGGCTAAAGTCCTTTTTACACCAACAACTGCAGCAAAATGAAAAACAAAATCAAACCTGTAAGAAGTCATTATGGGTGTGATGTCTTTATTATTATTTACATCGCACTTAATAAATTTTACATTTTTTCCTTTTGTAATTTTTCTTTTATTTCCTGTTAAAAAGTTATCTACTAAAACAATATTGTAAGATTCGTTTTTAGATAAAACATCAGCTAAAGAACTCGGAATAAATCCTGCTCCACCGGTAATTAAAATATTAATCATTTGTTATTTTTTGATTCATGCATTAAATGTTGTTCCCAATTCCAAGCGTCTCTCATAGCATCTGTTAGACTTTTCTCAGTTTTCCATTTTAATATAGCATTTGCTTTTGTAGTATCAGCAAATACTGCTTCTACATCACCTTCTCTTCTTTCGGTAATATTATATTTTATTTTTATTCCAGTTGCATTTTCAAATGCATTTACCATATCCAAAACCGAAACACCAACGCCCATTCCTAGATTGTACACCTCAAATTTTTCTGAGGTGTTTTTATTTATCATCCTATCTACGGCACTTATATGAGCTTTGGCAACATCAACAACATGAATGTAATCTCTTACACAAGTTCCATCTTTTGTATTCCAATCGCCTCCAAAAATTCTTAATTCATTTCTTAGGCCTCGTGCAGTTTCAGTAATGTAAGGTACCAGATGGTGAGGTGGCCCATCTTGAAATTCTCCTATTATTGAGGATTCGTGAGCGCCTATTGGATTAAAATATCGCAAAGAGATTACCTCAATATTTTGAGACAAAGCCGTATCTCTTAAAATATCCTCACACATCTTTTTTGTATTTCCATAAGGAGATACTGCCGGTTGAATAGGCGCATGTTCATTTACAGGAAGCATTTCAGGATTGCCATAAACCGTGCAAGAAGATGAAAAAACCAATGGTTTAATATTAAACTGTAGCATAACTTCTAGTAAATTAATAGTAGAAATTAAGTTGTTGTTGTAGTATTTTAAAGGATTTGTAACCGATTCATTTACAATTAGGTATGCTGCAAAATGAATGACTCCTTTTATATCTACATGTTTAGTGAATAAATTTACCAATGCTTCTTTATTGCACATTTCAACTTGCT
>Ga0222664_1000670_pt1 | contig 16920 bp, 16 predicted proteins | sample AntAcemetagen604_FD_181147 | JGI IMG/M metagenome (GOLD analysis project Ga0222664, IMG submission 181147) | Saline water microbial communities from Ace Lake, Antarctica - #604 | ecosystem: Environmental > Aquatic > Non-marine Saline and Alkaline > Saline | place: Antarctica: Ace Lake...
CGGAGCCAGCGTTAAGTAGTAGTAGTAGTAGTAGTAAGCAAGTAGGGAATATGAATGAATTTACCTGCGATTTCTCTTTGCATCGCGTGAGAACCCGTGAGGGTGTTTGCGGACAAGGGCCCCTTGTCGATCCATCTGACCGCCAGCCATGAACCCAGGGTCCAAGACCAGCCCGTTGTTGCCGGCAGGCCTTTGCGGGTTGTTGTAGATGGTGGGGAGGAAGGGCTTTTCGTACCAGGGTGGGCGCTGGGTGAACAGGTCAGCCATTTCTTGGGATGGGCGGAAGTAGCCGGCCTTGGGAAGACCGTCCTTGAGACCTGTGATGTTGAGGGTGATGTTGAGGTCGGACCCATTCAGATCCACCACGTTGTCCTCATGGTCACGCAGAGAAAATCGAACAGACTCCCAGAGACCCTTGATGCGGAACCCGTTTTGCCACTCAGCCTTCCATTGGATCAGCTCACCAGGTGAGGAAGACCCTACAGGGTGAAGGACAGCGAGAAGTTGCCCCCAAGCCTTGCGGTGGGAGGACCAGGAGGTGACCCCGGGGATGGTGCACCACACATACAGCTCACCGTACCCTAGGGTCACGACGAAAGAGGCTTGAAGGGCCACAGTCGTGGCGACAGCAGGCGGGTCAGAAACTTCAAAGGATCGGAAGCCTAGGGGGTGGTGAGCAGTGAAGCTGGCATGGGTGGGGTTGAGTGTCCAAGTCGCTCCCCCACCAGTCAGAACGGGGGTGAATGTGTACTTCATGGAGATGCTCGACCAAGACACAGCCACAGAGTTGCCAGCACCAATGTCAGACACCATGTCAGCACTCACAAGAGTAGCGATGTGTGCAGCCAGTTGAGTGACTGTGTAGTACCCGTTGGTTAGGGTGATGACCTGGTTGGCCGTCCCGGCAGAGGCCGTGTACACAAGCACGTTGTTGTTGCCGTTGATGTTGTAGTACGTGAGCGGGAAGGCGACTGATTGGACCGTAACCTGCGCACCATCACGGTTCGGGTCCTTGAGACCAGTAAACCGCTCACAGGAAATTGTAAAGTCAGTCGTGGACTCGTTGAGGGTGTTGTTTCGGTCATCCGAGTTGACGGTAAAGAGCACCATCTGAAAAATGAACAAACACAATTTGAATGACTCTTTGCCTCGACGAATCAACCTGGGGCTGGGCCTTGTTGATCCTGATCGCGGGTGGGTGGGGTGCAAAAGCAGCAGCAGATCAATTATTTTCGAGCCGAACAAACAACACAAACGGGGCCGGGCTGACGGGGACAGGGCTCACAGGAGAGGGAGCTCAGGCGCAAAGCCAGACCGTGACAATCAATCACCTCCACCACGGCAGGAGACTTGCCGCTGGAGCCCGCGGCGAATCACCGGGAGACATCAGTCTAGGAGATGATCCAGACTTGGGGGAGACTTCGACGACGACGACGAATCATGAGACGCCCCCGCCTGCCCTGGCTGCGGGTTCTTCTCACGGCGACGGACCTTCTTCTTCGCTGGAAGTTCGCTCGATTCAGCAAGCTTGGACAGGCGGTGCGCGGCCTCCACGGCCGGGGCTTCTTCAGCAACAGCTCGGGCACGTTTCTTCTGAGGAGTTGCAGGTGGAGTTAAATCTGCCACAGCAGCCCCCATCTGAGCGTTCATCTCAATCGTCTCACAGGCAGACGCAAGATCCTGAACTGCCGTCAGCTGGTCAGCCTCAAGATTCTTGACGTAGTCTTTGGAAGACTCCTCGTAGGTTTTGCCGTCATCCCGGAGAGGGGGCGCACCCACGTCTGCAAAATGAACTGCCCACTGAACTCTAAGGGAGTAGGTGAAGATTGTTTCGTCATCAGGAGACACGATGTGCCGGATCATGACAAAGGAAGGAACGATGCTGAGCATTTTGATCGCGTTGCCGTTCCCGAAGAAGGGGCCGGCAGCACCAAAAGTACTCACAGAACCGACCTCACCTCCGAAGCGGAAGGCGGAGTTGGGCTTGACGTCCAGCTTGAACAGGTGAATTTCCTCTCCGTTGTCAGGCTCAAAACGCCGGAAGTTCGGGGTGGTGTTGACCATGTTCTCAGGGAGGCCGTGTCGGGAAGCAAAGTCGCGGCGGAGAACTGTGCTGACCTCCACTAGGTTCTCAATGAGCTTGGCCTGGGAAGGGTTGGAGGCGCGGAGAGACAAGGTCATCTCATGCTTCTTGGCGGTGGGGGAGAAGGGGACATCAGTAAATGAGCGGGTGGCGTTGTCCCAGACGCTTGGCATGCTGACACCGGTTTTCGTCACTTTGGAATCCAAGTTTGCAACAACGATAGAAAACTGCTTAGAGCGGACGCGCTTGGCATCCTTTGGGTGGATTTCACTTTGCGGGGTTTGTGAATCGGCCAACGGGCAGTACATGATAGAAGAAAAGCTCAGGTCGGACTTGCCAGCCACCTTTGCTTCCTTGCCGAGAAGAAAGCTGTCGCAGGACACATCGTCGTTGTTGATTTTCACAAATTGCTTGTTGTTTGAGCTCATGGTGGAAGAAGTGCTGACATTTTCCAGCTGGCTAGCCCGTATGGAGGTCGAAAATCCACTGACAAGAACAACAGCGACAGAGCCGGTGAGGGCTCACCGACAAGGCCACACCTGCCCTTTTGGCTGTGGCGGAGGCCACCAGTACAGACCCCTGCTAAACCATTTTGTCAAAACGCACTTGTACATGAGTGTCGAAGAAATGAACAGACTTCCCAAAGAAGTCTGCGCTGAGTGCCACCTTCGAATCCGGGGAGGTGTCTTGCCTGTTCACAAATTCCTACAACATGGAATCCCCCTCCCAGACCTACTGTCCGACCGCATAGATGACGTGATCGCACACGGGTTCCCAACGCGAGCTCCCCCACAGATCACAGTCGCGGAGGAAGTGGCAGCCGTCGCCCGGGAGTACGCAGAGTACTTTACCCCCGAACCGTCCCCCGAGGAGGAGGAGGAGCAGCAGGAGCAGGAGGACGAGGAAGAAGAGGACAGCGAAAGCGGAAGCGAAAGCGAAAGCGGGAACGAGTTGGGCCAGTTCCACGGAAGCCAGTACGACCTACTCAAAATGTACCTGACTTCCTCGAAAGTCTGGAAGGAGTACCCTTACGTCCGCTCGGTGCTTGAACCTAAGAATTTCTGGACCAATCTCCCCAGATGCCTCATCCCACAGGATGCGTTCACCCTGGCGGAGTGGTCCGAGCTCTGGCATGAAGAAAAACAGGTCAGCCAGGGGTCACACCTGCATTTTGTGATTGCCTCCGAAGCAGTTCTGGTGGTGCTCTCGACAAGAAACCTCTACCCCGGCCGACCCTACTCTCGCGCAGAAGATCCATAAACACCGTCACAACCAAGCTCTCCCCACTAAAAATGAATCCCAGAGATATTCGCGCACTCCGCAGAAATCAACTCAGAGCTGTAAACGCAGCTGGTGAAGACATGAATTTCGTTCGTTTTACAAGCACAAGAGATGTTGAATACACAACTCCCAATATCGAAGTCAGAAACGTCCGCCTGCTTGGCCCTGTCAACGATCTCCGCAGTATGTACTCCGGTCTGCGCCGAGTGCTGGCTCGCTGGCCCAACGTTTTCAACTTTGTGTACTTTGTCCTTCTCCCAGACGGGCGGAGACGCCATCTGACTCTGACCGCCCCGGCTTTGACCAACCTGCAAGTTTTTCGGGCCGTCATCCAGGACCACCTGGGTATGGGTGGCGCCGCCATGAGCGCCAGCCTCCAGAATGATTTGGAGGCGGGGGAAGAGCGGGACGAGTCACACGTCGTCAAGAACCAGTTCATCGTCAAGATTGACAGAGATCCGGGAGGTGCTGCAAGACAACCCCGAATGCCAATCCGGAATCTAGGGCCTCGAGGAGGCGGATGGCAAGGTGGCAAAAGTTCCGTATGGAAATCTGTGACCGAGCAGGAGGAGGAGGTGGTGTCGGATGATGGTTTGTGTGTACGCCGCATCGCCGACAAGCTCAACTTGGGCCCCACCTGGGAAGCCCTGTCAGACTCGAAGCGCAACGACTGGAACTGCCTCAATGACCACGTCGCGAGCAACCTGGCCTCTTTTGTCAAAGTGGACCCCACCCGGGTTCACATTCCCCTGGCAGAGCTAGTCAAGACTTATGAGACGGCGCAGGACATGTTTGCGTCGGGCCGCGTCGCCGAACTCAACGCGGTCAAAGCCCTGTTCTGGCCCGCCAAGCCCGGGATGTCCTCAGAGATGTTCGCACTCCCTCTCACCGCGATTCACGCCGCAGTCGCCCCCGAAGGCCCGTTTGACGCCGATGAGATCCCTATCTTGTTCCAAGACGATCACGTGGAGCTGGCGGACCTGACCCCGGATCGGCGGCTGATTCCCAACCCCGACGTGTACGTCAAGATCTGGCGAGGCAGAAACAACAAGAACGAGCGGTGGAACCTGCAGGTCTCGGTTGGGGTGGCCAAGTACTCCGAGAAGTCGGCCGAAGTGAACGCGCGGACAGGCAGAGCCCCGATGCCGCTATGGGGGCCGCTACCTTCCACAGTCGATGAGACCACACCGAGCAATGTGGGGCTGGGCTGGTCGCTGACCAAGGCGAGTGAGATCCTGTCCCAGTTCCACCTGGTGTCGGAGGAGAAGAAGAACGCGTTTGTGTCCTGGGACATTGAGACGGTCCCCATGTCCGACGGGGTGTCTTCCCACGACGGGTTCGTCCCAATCTCTTGCTCCTGGGCGTGGTTTACGGAGGATGAAAACTCCCTGGACGACCGCCGGTTCACTGAGCCGATGATGAAGAGGCTGATGAAGCGCGCCCCTGAAGGCCGGGTGAATGACGCCATCGGAGTTGGCTGCATCCGCGAGTTCATCGAGTGGCTGGCCGAGTTCTGCACCGCCTACAGGACCGTGAAGATTGTGACCTTCAACGGCGCCAGATTCGACCACCAGTTCCTGCTGACGGCCATGCTGGAGTATGCCCAGGACAAGGCCAAACTGGGGACTTACTGGGGGAAGATGGCCACACCATCGCAGATCCACTTCCCACGCGGGAAGCTAGTCAACTTCAAGTTCAAGAACTGCGACCTGCTGGACCTGGCCCTGCATTTCACGACGACCAGCCTGGCCTCCATGGGAAAGGACTTCAAAGTCCCTCTGGCGTACCAGAAGATCGATGCGGGCCCCACCCACTCCACCATCCAGGACATTTTCGACCGGCACGGCAGTGACGCCTGGACCATCACGGAGGGGTGGGAAACGCTAGAGGTTGACAACGGTCTGCATGCCCGGGCCGGGCTGGATTTCATCTCCCCCGACGGGATCGACATCCCCGCAGGAGGGATGGACCCGGATGTGCGGGACCTGCTTGAGTACCGTGCGTACGGGCTGAACGACGCCCGGGTGACTCTGCTGCTGTGCCGCAAGGTCCATGTCCTGTACGCCCTCCTGGGGATGACGACTGTCCACCAGACCGTGGGGGCCCAGTCCTTTTCGGCGTTTAAGAAGGGGCTGGCCACCGTCCGAGCGGGCCTGCTGCCCCAGCTGAAAGCCACCCACTCTGAAGTGCAGATCAAGAAGGAGCTGACCGTGGTGGGGCTCCTCCCGCTGTGGGGGTTGGAGGACGCGAGGCTGAGAGCTGAGAACGTCGTGGCAGGCGCGGTCAAGCTCCCCACGGGGCCCCGCATGCTGAGAGGGGTGGTCCTGGACTCGTGGGACGTGACCTCCCAGTACCCGGACAGCATGCTGTTCAACCCGGACTCCTGGTACCCCATCGGCGTCCCGACCGTGTACGGCGAAGGCTACGACGCCCGCGCCTTCTTCGACTTCAACAGCAAAGTCGGGGAGTTCCTGGTCACCGTCAACCAGACGCCGATGTGGGAGGCCTACGGCCACGTTGTCCGCCCCTACAAGCAGATGGGGATCAAGCGAACCGCGATCGGGGAGGAAGTCCCCATCTGCCTCAAGAACCACTGGAATGTGGGGCCGGAGGGGTTCCCGCCTGACCACGACTGGGATGTCGAGTTCAAGGACTCCCAGTGGGCCACCTACGGAATCCTGCACAAGGTCCTCATCGGCAACCTCGAGCTGAAGATGATGCTGGACCTGGGGCTGGAGCCGTACATCCACAAGGCTTGGGTGTACCCGCTGCGCATCTCCGGGGCCAAGCTGTTCACGTGCGTCGCCAAGTGGGTGCGGGGCAAGACCGAGCAGGACATCCTCAAGGGGAGCCCGCAGTACAACCCAGTCCTGCGCCAGGGCTACAAGACGCTGCTCAACTCCCTGAGCGGCAAGGTCCAGCAGGGCGCGTACACGGAGAGCACTGAGCTTGTTGCAGATGCGGAAATCATGCACATGGTGGCCAAGAACAAGCAGATGGGGCGGCAGGTGTCATTCAGGAGCGCCGTCCCAGGCGTGTGGTTTGTCGAAGTCGCCAAGACGATGGAGTCCGCCCTGGCCAAGCAGTACCCAAACGTGTGGGGCGCCAAGATTTACGAAATCAGCCGCATGACGATGCTCCGCCAAGTGTACCTCCCAGCCGGCCGGCTCGTGCTGTACTCTGACACGGATGCGGCGAAGATGGACCGGGCCCACACGGCCGCCATCCGCCAGCACTTCATGGACACGGCCCTGGTTGTCCACCCGGATGCGCTGGTGGAGTTTCCTGAGTACGCCGGGCTGAGGCTGATGGCCCCCACAGACGGCGGGATCAAGCGGTTTGGCCAGTTTGAGGACGAGCACGCGAGCATGAACAAGAACGACCCAGGAGCCTGCCGGGGTGCCATCATCGCCAAGAAGTGCTTTGCGTACACGGACGGAGTCCAGCTCAAGATTTCCTGCAAGGGTGTTGGGATGAGAGCGCTGTGGTTCGAGGATCCCGAGGAGGGGCGGGTTCTGGCGGACAAGATCCGGGACGTCCAGAACACGTTCAACAAAGCGAGCAAGGAGGTGTATCGGCTGGAGGAGCTCGGGGAAGCCCAGTCCTATGACTGGTATGAGGCCTCCGACGCCCAGGCTTGGGCCGGTGTGGAGATGCACAACCTCCAGCGGGACATGCAGACCAGGTACGAGGACTTTGACGCCGTGTCAGTCCATGAGCGGCGCATGCGGTTCGTGATGCTGGCGGAGAAGCTCGTCCTGGGGGAAATCTACGCCGCTTACGTCCTGGTCCAGTGGTTTGACCGCCAGACTTTCTGGGCGGACCGGGGAACGTCAATGGTGGACGTCGGCAACCGCTTCAGGAGGGAGATGCGGGTCGTCCTGCGCTGTGGTGTGAAGAAAGTGACTCTGACAGGGGCTGACCGGCCTGCAGAGCTTGCACACGAGCCTATCGTCACAATTTGATTCACTTTACTTTTACTTTTACTATGGCTTCTAGAATTCATGAGTGCAACACAGGCCCTGGAGGAAGGATGCAGGACAATTTCGACTTTGTTTATTTCATGACGGAAGCGGCGGGGCCACTTTGTATCGCTGGACACGTTCTGTGTGTGGCAAAGGCTGTGGCCTGGTTCACGGCGGGGACGAAGCCGGTGGCGCATATCGCCAAGGACGTGATCCTGCCCTGTCTGAGAAAGATGGTGGAGCAGGACGACATCGGGTGGGGCCCGGTCCGGACGTATGTACTGGAAATGACGAAAGAAACGGATTCAAATTTGCGGACCGGAGTTCGTCTTGGCAGAAACGACGCTCCCTTCGGATTCGGAGTCGAGGTCGGACCCGTCCTCGGAAAAAGAGTCATCCCCCACAACACAGAGATTGGTGCTGGTGGTGGTGGTGGGCGTGGGCGCACTACTACTACTACTACTGCAGCGGCCACACTGGCTAGACTGGCGGACAGCTCGAGCGGTGGTCAATCCCCGCCACTGCTGGGACACAGCCACCCCCGCCAGGACTACGGTGAGCCCGGCACACAGCTTGAGGAAGAAGTCCTCCCCAAGAGGAAGAAGAGACGTCGCAGCCATACCAGCGAGGAACTCAAACATGATGGTTCGGAAAGTGAGGTCGAGACGCCGGACACGGACTACGAGGACGACGGGTTCTGCGTGTCCGACTCCCAGCTGGAGTTCGAGTCGGGTGCCGAGACGTGCAACTCCGCTTCCGACGACTCTGATGAAGAGTAAAATTTGATTCCAGATATGATTTCAAACAACACCCAGCAGCAGTGGGAACACCTGTGTTTTCTTTTCCGTATGGACGACGAGATCGGATTCGAGTATGCCTGGAGCGCCCAGGAAAGTGGGGTGGACAGCGAAGAAACGCGCCGGCTCCGCAAGCTGGGGCTCGATTTTCTGGATTTCATCCGAAAGCAAAGCTCACTTTACGGCTATGGATTATAAAGACAGTTCCACGTACGTTGCGAATCATCCAGCCCAGGCTTTGGGCTCACCCCTGGAGGGGGTCGACCCAGTTTTACCAAACACGTGAGGCGCTTGACGCCGCCTTCGCCCATAAACGTAAATAAATAGCCACAATGCTGCTCGATCGTGCACACTTTTCGATTATGGAAGACACCGCCGCCGAAAATAACAACAACGAGACCCGCCGGATGGAGGATGGCGGCCACAACAAGAAACAGGCACCCCGCTGCATGACCCTGGAGGAGTACAAGGAACATAAAAGCGCCAAATCCGAATCCCCCACCCCCGCCGAAGCCGAAGTCGTCTCCGACGCCTGCCCGCTGGATGACGATGAGCTGATTGGCGACGCGGAAACCGATCCCTACATGGCATGGCGCCCCCAGGTGGATCCCCGCGTTCTCCGCTCGGCCCTGACAACCGCCATGGGCAACCTGATGGTGGTCCTGGTGGGGCTCGATGACCTGCCGAACGACACAAGACAGCAGCTCTGGACGGAACTGAGCGACATGGAGGCCATGCTTTCTGCCCATATCGACAGAATGTTCGCCCTAGCCAAATAAACGTCACTTTATGACTGATCAGCAACAACCACGAATCCCCAAGCGTCCCACGCACCCTCTCCAGAAGGAGCGGGAGGTGGTGACGCAGAAAATGGACGAACGTCCCCCGCAGGAGAAGCCGGATTCGGAAGTGGCTCCACCACCTCTCCAACCTGGATTCTACCCGGACGGCTCCCCGATGCCAGCCCCGTACCCCTTGAGCCTGGTCAACGTCGTCCCGGAGGACCTACCCTGGCAGCTGCTGAGGGACGAATGGACTCCGTCTGCACATGCATACTTTGTCAGAGAAATCAACTCGGCGTCCAAGAACGCTCTCCAGCAAGGGGCGGCAGCCAACTCACGCTACTACAGCATCCAACCAGTCGTTCTGCTCCCGACGGAAGCCGGGGGCGGCGGGCCCGATGGCTCCGGAGAAGGGCTGCTGCCCGCAGCCAAACCCGTGCCGGGGGCGGCCTACTTTTCTACGAGAGATTTGGCCCACTCGTACTTCCAGCAAATCAACCTGGCCTGGGTCTCATGGTGCAGAGCTTTAAGATTACCCCGATCGGAAACGCATCTCAACTTCGTTTTGGCGGGGCCTTGGAGCCGGGTGGAGATTATGCACATGGTGAGTGGGCCGAAGGTGGGGCGGGATCCCATGGCCTTGTTGAGTTCCAAGACGCTGCTGGGGTCGGCGAATTTGGCGGCCTCCCAACCGGCAGTGTATGGGATGCGCTTGTCTTCGACTCTCCTGGAGCTGGATCGGCAGATCCCGGACTGGCGCTCCCAAGAGCCTACGGATCTGATTAGCTGGGACTCGGAACGGGGGATGGAGCGGTTCCCATTGTGGTGGATCCACCCTCTGGAATTCCCCACCATGGGCTACCTGAATGACGGCCTCCCTAGCTACGGAGACGCTCCCTGGGCCCCGTCCGCCGTGGTCCCCTGGGTGGAGATCCCCAAGGATCTCAAAGACCCCAAAGACCCCAAGACGTGGATGGTCCAACCCACACCCCAGCCCCTGGCTCTGTTCGAGGACGACGGCCTGGCCTGCGATTTCGCCCGCTCCTTTGCATTCGCCGTGGGCCACGTCACAGGCCGGCTCCCGCTTCCCTATGAGACTCCCTACATGTTCAACCAGATTTACGTGTACGCCCGCATGAACATCGGGAACATGTGGGATGACAAGCGGCCCACCCGGTTCCCCGCCTGGTGCAAGTCCCACCCACCCGTGTTCACAGCCATCTGCGGGCAAGGCGGGGTGACCACCATCTCCTCCGAGGGCGGGTACGAGGCGGACAACCGCGAAACCCCCATGTCGCTCCAGATGGCGACAACTCTCCTCTCAGGCTTCCACGACCGGACAGGCAAAGCGGTGACCCCAGAAGACATCGGCTTCCTCGACTGCCCTCCCACACCCAACACAACCCACGCAATGGAATCCGAGGATTTCCCCATTGAACTTTTCAGCAATTAAAAACATTTCCCGGTTCACCCACCTTTAATGGACAACCTAACCGAAGACCAAGCACAGTGGGCGGCAACGGTTCTGGACGTGGCCTCGAGCGGGATGACCGGGATCAATCTCTCCGTCAACGAGCAGCAGGCTGTGATCCTCCACATGCTGTCGCGAATCGTAGGCATCCAAGGCTCGCTGGAGCTCATGGACTCACTGACTTTCAAGGGTTTTGTGGTGGCCCTCAACAGAAGCAACATTCGGCTCTCCGACAAGCTCGTCGTGTCCGCCGTCCTTCAACAAGAACTGGATGAGGACGAGCTGGAGGATCCCGTGACCGAGCAGGAGGTGGAGTTGATGCGGAAAACCTGGCTCCCACGCTACGCCGAGATCCCTCCAGTCGCCGCCGTTCTCAAGGCGATGGACGTCGTGTTCTCCATCTTCTCGAACAGCTACCCGAAAGAGGCGGTGGATATCGCGAAATTCAAAAAGCACTTCATGCTGTCGCGCCTCACGGCAGCGCTCACTGCTTCAGTCGAGATCCTAGATGACGATGACGACGGCGCCCAAGTCCCCGACGATGATGACCCCCTACAACAACAACAACTCCTCCTCCAACTTCCAGTGCCAACAGCCAATCGCGAATCCACCTCACGCAGAGAGCGACAAGAGGCGGCCGAATTCGTCAGAAACGTCAGACAGCGGGTCGTTGGCCCACCACCCAAACTACGCAGAGAGCGAGAAGAGGGCGAATTCGTCAGAAACGTCAGACAGCGGGTCGTTCCCCCACCTGGCAGCGTCCCTGATGTGGCGACCGAAGCCGCAGCAGAAGACGCAGCTCTCTCAGCCCGGCTGGCAATCATCCCCACCGCCACTGACCTGGCCGACTACACCCAAGGAATCGGAGTCCAAGACATGTCCGAGGATGAGTTCGACGACTTCGGCCTTGACCCACCCCCTGTTTTCGACGAACCCCCACTCACCGGCGCTGATATCGCATCAGGAATCAGCCTCCCCGTTGACGACACAGGACTGGAAGAACCTATCGTTCTCGTCGCCATGCCAGCAGCAGCAGCAGCAGCAGCAGCAGCACCAGCACAAGACCCGCCCGTCGGCTCAACCACATCTGCACGTACTGGGTTCACTGTCCCTCCTCGAACCGGCTCCGATCTCCCCCGCCGTTCTCTTGCTGAGCAAATCACGCGCCTCCCACCCAAGGGCAACAACCGGTACCGAAACTCAGACGCGTTCCGCGCAAAGCTCGTCGACACAAAGGACGAACCAGGCTGCTTCGCCAAGTCGGAGGCTACCACCTACGATCCCCGTCTGGGCATCATTCGAGCCAAGTATCGCCCGGGACCCAAGCCGGGGTCTAGAACAGCCGCCGCTGCCCTGTCCAGACGGCGAATCTTCATCCTGAACAGGTTCCGACGAGGCGAGGCAGTCCCCCGCCATGAGGCCCTGGCCGCAGGAATGAAGCCCGCGACAGTCGACCGGCTCATCCGGCTCGGAGTGAACGCTTTCCCATCCCGGGGCCGAGTCCCCAGACGCAAGGCCCGCTCCGACAGACAAGTCGCCAAGGAGGCCACCAGCATTGCCCGCGCGGCAGCATCCTTTGTCGCATCCGCCCAAGTCCGATCCGGAGGCCAAATCCAGGGCAACTCCCTCTCCCTGGCCTCCGCAGTGACCCGCGCCCCAGCCAGCCAGACGGGTCGGGAAGCCCTGAGAACCGTCGTCCAGCACAAGGCCCGAATCGCAGCCCGGAAGGCAGCTGTCCGTATTCGCCGCGCCCACCAGCTCGCCGTTCTCGCCACAGGCGGAGGCAGGGACATTGCTCGCTCCTCCGGTGCTAGACGCCCCCGCAGGACCGGACCCGGCTCACGCGCCTCCTCCGTGCTGACCGAAATGAACAGGATGAACAACCAGCGCCAGTAGTAATGAAAAAAAAGTTAGTTTGTCAGTCAAGAATGCCTCCGAAGAAGGATGGCACCGTCGGAGAAAAGCTCCAAGGCCGTATTGACAAGAAGAAGAGGGGCAAGGGCAAGTCAAACATCGAAGCCCCCGGAGGCGGTCGGGACATCCAGCGCGAGGCGCTCGAGAGGGAGTGTGCCGGTATGAGCAAGCGGGAGCTGCAGGGCAAGGCCGCCCAGTACATCCTGTATGAGACACTGAAAAGCCTGGATCCGTTTATTCCCCGCCCAGAGTTCCTGTGGCTGATCAGCGCCGGGATTAAGTCCGGGAAGACACAGATGGTCATCGGCGCCATGGAGAAGCTGCAGCCCCTGTACGAAGAAATCTTCTACCTCAGCCCACAGGAAGAGCACGAGGCCAAGGTGCGGAGCCACCTGCTCCCCATGATCTCCAACGAGGACACTGAGTACACCCCGGGGAACATGAACGACGTCCTGAACCGGATGGATGAAATTCACAAAAAGGCCGTCGCCACAAAGTGTGGAGCGCTTCGTACACTAGAGCAGAAAGCGAACGCGGGCGACGACGAGGCCTACAGGGCCCTGGTGGTCCGCCAGCTCTGGGGCGGCCAGGAGGGCGTTCTCCCTACAGGAAGACACATGCGCCAAACACGCGAGGAGAGGTACAAGCGGGACAAGATGCTGGCCACGGGCGGGCGCTGCCTGCTCCTACTGGACGACGCAACTATGGTGGCCGAACTGAGATCCCGATCGGGCGATGCGCGGACGTCCTTTCTTGGGCGCCTTGTCCGCATGCGGCACAAGGGTGTGGACATCATCATCATCGTCCACAACCGGGGCAACGTTTCCACGGTCATCAAGGGGTCTGCGACGGTGGACACGCTTTTTGACCCGCGGTCGCCTGCTGACAAGAAGGGAGTTGTTGAAAACACGTCGGGTCTGTCCATGAAGGGGCTTGAGAGTCTCGTACAACTGGCGCAGGGTACTAGCCCGCACGCGACTGTTACTCTGTACAAGGGTGCGCCCCAGGATCGGAAGATTGCTATCAACCTCAACACCTGGATCAACCTGGAATGGGACTCCACGGAGCCGGAACCCATCCCGGCCGAAGAGGCCATGAACACCAAACCCTCCTGGGCTCCAGCCAAGGTCCTGGCCGCCCTTCCCTCTGGCCGCGCACTGCTGGCGCGCATTCGGCGGTTTGAAGCGGGCGGTGATCCTGACGAAGAACAAGGCAAGGACTCTGGGCTGGCAGACAATCGGAATCCCAACGACACTCGTCAAAGCGCTCTGGACCGGCGAAATGCCAGAAGACGGAACAGACGCGCGCTCAACAAATTCAACCACATCACAAAATGAGCCAACCTGTCGTTGCTGAAGTCCACATGGTGCTGAGAAACCCGGAGGGAGGAGGAACAAAGGGTACAGAGGGGTACTACGTGTTTGGCTACCAGACCAACGGAGCCGCCCAGGTCGCCCTGCGCACCCTGCAGAAGTTCGTGGGCGACAAGGTCTCAGACTCTGCTCTGGAGCTGAGATCCGGAGAGCTGATCTTTCCCGAGAACATTGCCGCCGTGTCTGTCGTGCGCCGCAAAAGGACCCGCCCAACATACTTCTCCGTGATTCAGATGGATGACGAAGACAGGGCTTCGTCGGGGAGAAAGAATTCAATTACTACTTCTTGATGATGATGATGATGATTAAGTGAAGTTGGGGGTGGACCCGATGTCGTTCATGACTTCGGCGATGATTGTGACCCCAAAGCCTTCGGGCCCACCAGTGATGGAGCTGGCGGTGTATTCATTGGACAGAAACAGGGGGTTGGCCGGGGAGGCGTGCCTAGAGATGTCTAAGGGTGGGGACACCCAGATGCAAGAGTCCTGAATCCCGGACAAGGCGAAGTTGGTCTGGAAGCTCCACTCGGACCTGGGGATGGCCCCCGAGTTGTAGACTTCTGTGTAGCCTTCACCCCCAGCCCCGAGCGCAACACTGACTGTCCATGCCCCACCCGAGTACTCGTTTCCGTTGGATGTTAGGATCACACGTTTCAGGGTGACGGGTTGTTGGATGGTTGCCGCGTAGGTCCCAGCCAGGGAGCCTGCAGAGTATCGCCCTCTGAATGAGGTTCCGTGTGTGCCTGTGGTGGCGTTGGAGGAATCGTTGGCAAATTTATACTCGACCAGGGTGGCCTTGGCGCGTGGCAGCATGAATCGAAATTTGTGGGTTGTTTAATACTGGTTTGAGGACCCGATGTCGTCCTCCATATCTGCGATGACGGTGAGTCCGACCCCTTCTGGGCTGCCGGTGATTGAGGCTCCGACGAATCTAGCTCCCAAGAACCGGGGATTCAGCGGTGTGGCGAAGAGGTAGATGTCCAGCACAGGGGACACCCACTGGCAAGAGTCTTGTCTGCTCCCCGAACTAAAGCTAGCTTGAAACACCCAGTCAGCAAAGGGAATCACTCCCGAGTTGTAAACTTCGGTCAGCCCGACGTCTTTAGGACCCAATGACAGCCTCGCTTCAAACGTCCCGCCTGTGTACTCATCCCCGTTAGTTGTCATAATGACTCGGCGAATAGTGATTGGATTGTAGATGATTGCGGTATAGGTCCCACTTTGCGTACCGCCGACATTGTATCTCCCCCTGTACGCCATCCCAAACGTTCCCGTAGTGGGGTTCTGCGAGTCGTTACAGAAATTGAACTGGACCTGACTAGTCTTTGCGGCCGGAAGCATGAATCGAAATTTGTTTGGTTGGTGTTTTTTTAATGTTCCCACAAGTCGGCGACCACCGTGATGCCAAAACCCTCCGGATTTCCTGAGAGACCGACGGTGGAGGCCTTGGCGTTGAGGAACAAGGGCCTCTCGAGGGAGCCAGCCTTGTAGATGTCCAACGTCTCCGACACCCAAGAGCAGGAGTCTTGTGTGACCCCACCGCTGTAGTTGGCTTGAAACCTCCATTCGGTCCTGGGGACTGGCCCAGAGTTAAACACTTCGACGAAAGCCTCACCTGCCAATCCCAACCCGATGGATGCTTCCAACGTTCCACCAGCATACTCGCTTCCGTTGCTTGTCATGATCACTCGCCGGATGGTCATAGATTGATAACTGGCTCCTGCATAGGTTCCACAGAATCCACTAGACTCATACTTTCCTGCATAGGACAACCCATAATTGCCGTCCCCGCTGAAGGTCTGCGAGTCGTTGACAAAGTCGAACCTGACCTGGGTTGATTTTCCTTGTGGAAGCATGACTCACAAAATACTCGGGAAGACTTTGCGGTTCGACCGCGCCGCCCGCAGCCGGGTTCCGATCATCATCGCCGCCTGGGAGCCTTTCTTGGGGGCCCGGGACTTGGCGGCCGCAGACCGGGCCGCGTTCTTGGGTGGCTTGATCCCGAACAGAGCCCGAGGGGCCGGCCCACTCACCTTGAGCCTCTCTTTCGGTTTGACCGCCAGAGCCTTTTTGCTGGCCGCCTTTGTGAACGCCTTTTTCGCCGCCGGCCTCACACGGGTCATGGGTGGGACGGTGCTTTTCCTGGTTAGCCTTCGCATGGGAAAAATGAACCCCCTCCCTCCCTCCTCAACCTCAATCAAGCCGCCCTCCCAGCTGCTTGAACACACACAAAATTAAATTGAACTTCTTTGAATTTACATGAACCTGCGAGAGTTGTCCAGCGCCTTCTTGGCACGGGCAGCACGGAGCTTGGCCCCCAAAGCCATCGCAGCTGGGGAGCCCTTGGCGGGGGCACGGGCCTTGGCGGCTGCAGAACGCGCAACACTCTTCACACGCCCACCACCACCGCGACCCATACCCATGCCTGGCTCGGCAAAGATGCTTCGCCCATTCAGGAACACAGAAGGTGGGGCGGAGGGCCTCTTCTTACGGATGCTGGGCTCAGCGAAGATGCTCTTGTTGCCCACCATGGTGCTTACAGCCTTCTTGGGCTTGTTGACGTGGAAGATGCTCTTTCCCCCAGAAAAAACTGAAGGGGCCTTCTTGGGCTTGCTGACGCTGACGTGGAAGATGCTCTTTCCTCCAGAAAAAACTGAAGGGGCTCTCTGGATGGCCCGCAAACGTTTGGCAGCTCTAGAAGACATTTTTTTCTCTTGACTGGTTGTGGATGAGAAAGTGATCCCCCACTTTTTCTTTCATCGTACTTAATGGCAGACTCAACCTCATGGTCGGACAAGAACGTGCAAGCCGCCGTCATCGAAGCAGCAGGCGGCCTCAACAAACCCCTGATTCTCAAGGGCTCCGGCACTGGAGGACTCATCTTCTACCAGCCAGCCCCCGTCGCCATTAACGCGACTGCCACAGCCACCGCTGCTCAGCTCCGCGCCGGCATCATCACTTCCACCTCTGCCGCCGCTGTTGCCCTGACCCTGCCAACCGCCGTCGCTCTCGCCGCCTACATCAACGGAGGTGCAGCCGCCCGAAACGGGACCAAGCTCCAGGTCGGCTCTGCTTTCGACATCTCGATTATCAACACTGGAGGAAACGCTGTTACCATGACCGCCTCCACCGACATTACAATCGTAGGAGAGGCCGTGGTTATTGCTGACACATCCGCCATCTACAGATTGCGATTCACCGATCTGACCGCGGGCGCTGAGGTCGCCGTCCTGTACAACCTGGCCACGTCCGCAT